>WNGQ01000372.1_pt1 | contig 45682 bp, 34 predicted proteins | sample 5407661 | NCBI WGS metagenome assembly WNGQ01 (sample SAMN13153382, study PRJNA577476) | soil metagenome | isolation source: 60 cm soil or saprolite under Garry oak tree replicate 2 | place: USA:California | collected 2016-06-15 | reverse complement strand
AGCCGGCAGTCAGTCCGCCTGATGCATCTGGCCGGCAGTTCTTTTTGTCAAACCTTGCGCCGTAAACTCCATTGGCGCGGGGCTACCTTATGACTCCTCGCGGGCTCGTTTACCCCTGCTCCTCGATACCGTTTTGGAATTCGGTGCTTGGGGGTTCTCCGAAGACTGGAGGGCTGCTCGCGATTGATTTGAGGTGGGATTTGGAGTTCCGGCGAGAGCGCCACGGACTGCGCTTCACCACCGGAATTTGGCTTCAGACTCCGGACTGCTCAAGACAATGGTCCGATTAAAAGATATTGCTGAACAGGCAGGCGTCTCTGTGATGACTGTCTCCAAGGCTTTGCGGGACGGGCCGGACGTTTCCGCTGCTACCAAGACGCGTCTCAAACTCATGGCCCAACAAATGGGCTACGTGCCGGATTCCAGCGCTCAAGGGTTGCGCACACGCACGACCAAGCTGCTCGGTCTGGCCATTTCGTCTCTGAACAATCCCATCTTCTCACGCGTCGTGCTGGCCATCCAGGAGCGGGCCTATGAGTTGGGTTATGATGTTTTGCTGGCCAACACGCTCAATGCCCCGGAACGCGAGGAGGCCTGCATTCAGCGTTTTCTGGCCCGCCGCGTCGAAGGGCTGCTGCTCCGTCCCGCCTACCGCATGGGCGCAGACGCCCGTGTGTATCGCGAGTTGCTGGCGCGCCGCATCCCCACTGTGCTCCTGGGTCATACCGCCCCCTTTTGCAATCAATTTGTCAGCGTTGCAACCGACGATCTTTTGGCCAGTTTCTCCGCCACACAGCATTTGTTAAAGCTGGGACACAAACGCATTGCCTTCCTGGCCGGACCACTGAGCACGCCTTGGACCCAGGAGAGGTTCGAAGGGTATCGCCGCGCCCTGCGTGAAGCCGGGATGGAAGTGGACGACAGACTCGTCTTCCAGGCTGGCCGAACCATCGAAGACGGCGCCAAGGCGGCCTTGCAACTGATCAACGAGTCCACCGATGCCACCGCCGTGCAAGCGGTCAATGATCTCGTCGCAATCGGCTGCGCGGACACGCTCTTGAAACAAGGCATCAGGATTCCCCAGGATATCTCCGTCGCTGGCTTTGGGAATACTTTGCTAAGCCAATATTTCCGCGTGCCGCTAACCACATTGCGTCAGCCCAAGTTGCGTTTGGGCATGGCTGCCATGGACTCCCTGGTGGAACTATTGCGCGGCGGGCGCCCCGAATCCAAGAGGCTGCCCGCCGACTTAGTCGTTCGCGCCAGTACCGGCATTTTGAAGAGACTACAAGACCACAGGACTACATGACTACAAGACTTCCGGATTTTCATTCTTAAGTCCTGTAGTCATGTAGTCTGGTAGTCTCGTTTGCTCTGCCCTCCGCTCGCCAGCAACTGCCGCAGCACATACGGCAGAATCCCGCCGTGCTGGTAGTACTCAATCTCAATCGGTGTATCAATCCGGCAAGTCACAGGCGTCGTCTCCATATCGCCGTTTGCGCGTGTGATACGCAAAGTCAAATCCTGTTGCGGTTTGAGGTTCGCGCTCAGACCAGCCACATCGAACGTCTCGGTGCCGTCCAGCCTGAGTGTCTGAGCGTTGCAGCTTTCCTTGAATTGCAGCGGCAGCACGCCCATGCCCACAAGGTTCGACCGATGGATGCGCTCGAAACTCTGCGCGACAACGCACCTGACGCCGAGCAATGCAGCGCCTTTGGCCGCCCAATCCCGCGAGCTGCCGGTGCCATATTCCTGCCCCGCGATCACGATCAACGGCGCGTTCCTCTCCGCATACTTGACCGCCGCGTCATAGATGCTCATCACTTCACCTGAAGGTTGGTATTTGGTCACGCCGCCTTCGCTGCCAGGAACCATCAAGTTTTTGATCCGAACGTTAGCGAACGTCCCGCGCGTCATCACCCGGTCGTTCCCGCGCCGCGAGCCATAACTGTTGAATTCCTCGACCGCGACTCCATGCTCCAGCAGATATTTCCCAGCCGGCGAAGTCTTCTTGATGCTGCCCGCGGGCGAAATGTGGTCCGTGGTCACGGTGTCGCCAAAAATTCCCAGCGCTCGCGCGCCCTTAATCTCGCGGATTTCACCTGCCTGCAACTCGAAATTCAGGAAGAACGGTGGCTCCTGAATATAGGTGCTGTTGGCCTCCCATTGATACACGCTGCCAGTGCTCGAAGGGATTTCGTTCCACTTCGGATTCTGCTCCGCAAAATCGCGATAAAGCTGGCGAAAAATTTCCGGCTTCAACGCGGCCTGCATTTGGTCGCGGACCTCCTGCAGCGTCGGCCAAATGTCCTTCAAAAAAACCTCTTCGCCGCTCTTGCCCTTACCCAGCGGCTCGTGGGTGAGATCGATGTCCACCCGCCCCGCCAGAGCGAAGGCGACGACCAAAGGCGGCGACATGAGGAAATTGGCTTTGATACTCTGATGGACGCGGGCCTCGAAGTTGCGATTGCCCGAAAGTACGGCGGCCGCCACCAGATCGTACTTGCTGATAGCCTCATCAATGGGCGCCCACAGCGGACCCGAGTTGCCGATGCAGGTCGTGCAACCGTAGCCGACGAGGTTGAACCCGAGTTTATCCAGATAAGTCTGCAAGCCGGTCTTTTTCAGATAATCGCTGACCACGCGCGAACCGGGCGCGAGCGAAGTCTTGATCAAAGGATTGACTTGCAGTCCGCGCTCGACTGCTTTTTTGGCGAGCAACCCCGCTGCGAGCATGACCGAGGGATTGCTCGTATTGGTGCAGCTTGTGATGGCCGCTATCAGAACACTGCCGTGGCCAATGTTCCCCGCTGATGCTGGCGCCTGCGCCGGGACCGGGTCCGGTGTGGGCCGGTTGTTCGCCATTTCCAGCTCCGTAAGAGGGTTGGTGTTCCGCGCCTGTGCCGCCTGTTGCGACACAGGTTCCTGGCTGCCGCCTCCCGGATGGAACCCATCTCCAGCCGCAACAGGGAAGCGCCTATTAAGCTCTTCCATGGGCTTGCCGAACCCATTTTCGGCAATTGGCTTGGTAAACGCGGAAACGAATTCCTTCTTCAAATTCGGCAGTTCGATTCTGTCTTGTGGCCGTTTCGGACCGGCCACGCTCGGCACCACGGTCCTCAAATCGAGATCAAGTTCGACGGAATAGTTGACCTCGCCCTTCTGCGGCACCCCGAACAGCCCCTGGGCGCGGTAATACTTCTCATAAATCCGGCAATGCTCATCGCTGCGACCAGTCGCCCGCAGATAAGCCACGCACTCCTCGTCAATTGGGAAGAAACCCATCGTCGCTCCATATTCGGGCGCCATGTTGGCGATGGTGGCGCGGTCCACCACCGGCAGTGCTGCGGTGCCCGGCCCGTGGAACTCCACAAATTTGCCCACAACTTTCGCCTTGCGCAGCATCTGGGTGATCGTTAGCGCCAGGTCGGTGGCGGTGACCCCTTCGCGTAGCGCGCCACTCAGATGCACGCCCACCACGTCCGGCGTGAGGAAGTAAACCGGCTGCCCCAACATGCCCGCTTCGGCTTCGATGCCGCCTACGCCCCAGCCGACGATGCCGAGGCCGTTGATCATCGTCGTGTGCGAGTCGGTTCCCACCAGCGTGTCCGGATATAGCAGGACAGACGTCCCGCCTGACTCCGCCGTCCGCCCTTTGCCTATCCCCGGCGCAGGTGAGACGCCGGTGCTGCTTTGTAGCACCCCCTTCGCCAGATATTCCAAATTCACTTGGTGAACAATTCCGATTCCGGGCGGCACCACTTTGAACGTGTCGAACGCCTGCATCCCCCATTTGAGAAACTGGTAACGCTCGCGATTGCGCTTGAACTCCATCTCCAGGTTCCTCTCCAAAGCATCCACCGACCCGAAATAGTCCACTTGGACCGAGTGGTCCACCACCAAATCCACCGGGACCAACGGCTCGATGATCTTTGGATTCTTGCCCAACCGCGCCACTGCCGAACGCATGGCTGCCAAGTCCACCAGCAACGGCACGCCCGTGAAATCCTGCAACACGATGCGGGCCACGACGAATGGGATTTCTTCCGTGCGCGGCGCATTCGGCTTCCAATTTGCCAGCGCGCGAACGTTCTGCTCCGAGACCCGATTGCCGTCGCAATTGCGAAGCACCGATTCCAGCACCAGGCGAATGGAGACCGGCAGTTTGGCGATCGGCCCGATGCCGTTGCGCTCCAACTGCGGCAGCGAGAAAAAAGTTCCCTGTTTGCCGTTGCCAAGATCAAATCGTTGCAGTACCTCAAAAGGATTCTGTGGTTGGTTCATAGAGTATTTCCCATCGTTCGGATTTCCGTTTACCCCCTCAGAAACTTAGCTACCGCCTCAGTTCTTGTCCGCACCTGGAGCTTTTCGTAGATGCGCCGGATATAAGTGTGGACGGTTTCGTAGCTGATCCCAAGCTTCTCCGCGATTTCCTTGTAGAGAAAACCTTGACTGAGGCAATCCAACACCTCTTGCTCGCGCTGGGAGAGGTTCTCCGTCGGCTGGGTCGAAAGTCCGGCCTTTTGGAAGGACTGGGTCACCTTGCGGGCAATATGGGTCGTCATCGGCGAGCCGCCGCGGTTCACTTCCCGGATGGCCTCCAACAACTCCGCGCTCTTAGTGCGCTTGAGCAAGTACCCAGCGGCCCCTGCCGCCAGGGCATTGAGGATGTTGTCCGTGTCTTCGTAAACCGTCAGCATGACCATCTGGGTCTGCGGCAATAGTTGTTTGAGTTGGCGTACGCATTCCACACCGTTCATACCGGGCAAATTGATGTCCATTAACACCACCTCGGGCCGTACTTGCGCAAGACCTTTTAGAGCATCTTCCGCATTGGCGTACTGGCTCACGCAGCGGAATCCTTCAGCACGGCCAATCACGCGCGCCAGCGTGCCGCGCAGTTGATCGTTGTCTTCGACAATTGAGACCGTGATGGGCATTGGGCTAATGGTGCGTCGAGAACTTGTAGGCCCTCACCCCGGCCCTCTCCCATCCGATGGGAGAGGGAGAGCTTGGTGAGCGGCTGGAGGCGGAAGTGGCGGAAAGCGGCTTGAATCGGCTTGCGAACGGCCATTGACGCCAGGTTCTGACACCGCCTTCAAAGGTCCCTCACCCCTGCCCTCTCCCATCGGATGGGAGAGGGGGACGATCAGTTGGACGAGTGTGCCGGCTTCAGCGCCCGCCCCTATCGAGAACGACCCGCCAATATCCTCCATCCGTTTGCGCATATTGCTCAATCCGTTCCGGCCTGCTTTTTCCTCCACGCCTGAGAGGCCGCGGCCATTGTCTTCGATCTCCAGCATGAAACGGTCCTCGTTGAGGCGCAGCCGCAGCCAGGCGCCGGCAGCCTGGGCATGCTTCACCACGTTATTGACGGCTTCCTTGGCAGCGAGGAAGACGTTGTGGCGGACTTCCGGGGAAATGGGTGTGTGAGGCAAAACGGGGGGCACATCCAAGCGGTAGCGTAATCCGGCAATGGCGAAATACTCCTGGGCATATTTGCAGACGTAGGTGACCAAGCCATCCAAAGTGTCATTCGACGGGTTTACCGTCCAGACGATCTCGTCCAGCGCCCGCGTTGTCTCACGGGCGGTGTGTGAAATCTGCCTGGCATGAGCCTCGATCTCTGCTGGAGAGTTCTTGTCGGTTTCGGCCAACTCACCGAGCAGGGCGACCTGGGTAAGGTTTGCGCCCAGTTGGTCGTGGAGGTCACGGGCGATGCGCGCCCGCTCTTTTTCCAGCGCCTCCTGCTGGCGTAACCCTTCCAGTTGCCGCTGCAGCCTTTGCGTGGAGACGTAGTGAACCGAACCAACGATCATAGCCAGCAGAGCAATGGTTGCTGAGCTGAGAAACCACCACGTCCGCCAGATTGGCGGCAGCACCGTGATAGCCAGCGAACTGCCTGGCTGACTCCATACCCCATCTTCGTTACACGCCTTGACTTGAAAACGATAGTTGCCCGGCGGCAGTCGGTGGTATTGCGCCGCGCGAATGTTGCCGGCAGGCGTCCAATCCTTTTCGTGCCCTTCCATTCGGTACTGGAAACGGGCCCGGTCCGGCGCACCGAGGTTGAGACTGGTGTAATCAATCTCCAGTCGTTCCTTGCCTGCCGGAACGGTTACCGATTCGGGCAGCTTCGCACGCAGGCCAATGCTGTTATGCAGTTGCCCATCAATTAGTACCGACTCGATCACCACTGGAGGTGGGTTTGTGTTTTGGTTCAGTTCAGCCGGATTGACGGTTACCAAACCCTTAATCGTAGGGAACCACAGTCTGCCTTCCTGGCTGCGACACGCCGCCGGCTGCGAGCCGGAGGTGCACTCGCTGGCCGGCAAACCATCGGGTTTGCCGTAAGCCCGGCATTGAATCGAGTTGGTCAAGCCCTTGGCAAAATCATTCAAATCTTTCTTTCGCACCCGCATCAGCCCGGCGGTCGAGCCCATCCACAAGGAACCCTTGTCGTCTTCGATCAGGTAACCAACACTACTGGTGAGGAGTCCTTCCTGGGTCGTAAAGCGAGTCCACTTGCCTCCTTCGAACCGCGCCAAGCCTCCGGAGGTCCCAACCCACAACACGCCTGTGCTGTCCACGTAAATTGAGGAAATGTCGTCACTTGGCAATCCATCCTTCTCTTGCTTGCGGAAGATGTTGAACCGACCATCCCGCAGCCGATTCAAACCGCCTCTTTCGGTTCCCACCCAGAGGTTCCCTTCGGCATCGTCAGCAATCGCGCGGACCAAGTCTGACGACAACCCATCGCGCATGGTGAACACCTTCCAGTTTCGACCGTCCCAGCGAGCCAAACCCCCTTCGGTACCGGCCCAGAGCGTTCCATGGCGGTCTTGATACAGGGCCGAAACATCACGGTCGAGCACCTCGGCTTCCGCCGCCGGCTGGAATCGGCCATTCTGGAATTTGAACAAATGCGGTCCCCAGGCGCTGAAAGCGCCCGCCCAGACCTGCTGGTCCCGGTCCACCAACACGCTCCGCAGATAGAGCACCAGGTTTTGGCGCACCGCTGGCGGTACTGGCCAGAGGTTGCCGAATGGCTCCAAGACGCCCGCGCTCCAATGCCCGAGCCTCTCGCCGTTGTACCCAATCCACAAGCCTCCATGCTGATCTTCGCAGACCGATTGGACTGTGGAACCTTGCGTGCCTTCCAATACGTCGAACACCTGGCGCTTTACCCGGTTTAGACCCCCGCCGTTGGTTCCTACCCAGAGGCAGCCTTCCTGATCGACGGTCAATGACAAGATGTAACTATGCGACAATCCTTGGAGCCTTTCAGCCTTGCCCGCCTCGTCAAACCAGTAAACTCCATCCCCATAGGTGCCAACGACCAGGTTGCCGCTTCGATCCTCGCACGCAGCCTCAACCGGTACGTTCGCGCTCCAAGGGTATGCTCCCCAGTCGTGTTGGAGGCGGTCGTCTTTGAACTTCTGGATTCGGCCATTGGCCAGTCGCCAATAACCACCCTGCTTGCTGGCGAGAATGAAATCGAGCCTGCCGAGCCGAAGCTCATGCATCGGCGGCAGCCCGACCCCGCTGGCCACCTTGGATGGGTCCAACACTGATAAGCTCCAATCGGTGCCTACCCGCAGCAAACCGGAGTCGTCGGCCACAAGAGCCCGGCAGTCGCTTAGCCCGGGGGGGCCAGCGTTCCAGACATCCACTCGCTGGTCCTTATATCGGCAGAGTTGGCCATTCGCTGTGTAGAGCCACACCGCCCCACTCGAATCCTCGCAGGCCGCCCTCAAAACGCCTTCCCGCGCGCCTCGGCCGATGTCAATGCTGGCGACCTTGCCGTCTTTGCTGACCAGCACCACCCCTGCTGTCTCAGTCCCAATCCAAAGATTGCCTTGGCTGTCCTCGAAGAGCTTGAAGATCCTGCTGCTGTTCAGCCCGGGTGTGTTGTTTTCGCCAAAGACGGCAAACTGGGTCCTGCCAGCGCCGGCCGCATGGCCTATCCCGTCGAAACGCACCAAACCGTCGAGGGTTCCCAGCCAGAGATAGCCGTCCCGCGTCTGGGTCATGGCCATCACCACGTTCTGCGGCAGCCCTTCGTCGGTGGTCCAAACGTTCACCGTATAACGCGCGTTGGATCCGGCTGCCATCGCCGAGCCGAAGGCGGCGACTAACAGCGCTGCGGCGATGTCGATCCAACTGTGCTTCAGCATAACCGAGGATTCAACCGGCAGGCGAGCAGCGAACGACTAATGACCAATGACCAATGACAAAGCCAAGCAAAGAGCTACCGCCAGATCCTTCGACATCCGAGCGTCGGGCTTCCTTCGTCACTCATCTATTATTTGTCATTGCTCGTTCATCTCAAACCTGCGAATAAGTCGCCGGGGTCAGAATCCGTTTGGTGATCTTGGAGACAGTATCGGCATACTGCGGGTCGTCCTTCAATTTGTTCCAGACAGGGTGCTTGCCGAAAGCGTCCCAGTGCTTCTTGTGAAGGTCTTCGTTTTCGCCGGAAGTCATATACGTCAGGTGCGGCAGATTGGAGCCGATGAGGGCTTGCCCGTAGAAGACCGGCGCCAATCCCACCTCGCGCATCACGTCAATCTCGCCCGAGTTGAACATCTCCACCTTCTTCATGGCCTTCAACTCGCTGTGGCTCTCGTAGGTTCGCAGTTCGAACATGCGCGGCTTCTTTTCCCTCGAGTAAGCAGGCAGCTCCAGTCTGGGCATGCCCGCAAAGGCCAACAGCAACCAACTGTCAATGCGCTCGAAAGCCGGCTTGGATTTGGGCGACTGCAAGTATTCCGCGCCGGCCTTCTGGTATTCCGCGTCGGCACGCATCCGGTTTGCCGCGCTGGCTAACGACTCCAATGAAGGGTAAGGAATAAGCACATAAACTGCCGGAGCCTCCTTCGACTCGGGGTCGGTGAAGACGCCGATCGGTTTGATGCCCAGCCTATTCAATGCCGGGATCGCCGCATGTTCGAGGTAAGAATCCAGCAGTTCATGGCTGTCCCCGCTCCGCAGCCGATACACTCGCAGTTGATAGAATTCCCGACTTGCCGAGCCGGCAGGTTCGGCTCCCAACGTGCTGCTTTGTGCTAGACCCAGGCCGGCGCAGGCGGATGCAGCCAGGGAAGTTTTCACGAATTCGCGTCGTTTCATATTGATCTCTTGGGTTGTGGACGGACTATGCCGTCGCGGTTATTGCAACGCCGGAAATTGAAACCGATTTGCGGGCAGGAAACCACCAAAAAGAAATGGGTCAGCGACGGCGGACGTGGCGAGCCAAAGCAGGTAGGGCGCGTCACTCCGTGCGCGCCGTTGTGCCCTCTCATCAGTCGGCGCGCACGGAGTGACGCGCCCTACCCGCCTTCAGTGAGGCATTACATCAAAAAGAATTCTTGAATTGACATTTGAGGGCCAACGTCAGGATTATATCGGCATGAACCAGCCCTCCAATCATCTCAGTACCCGCCGTGAGTTTATCAAAGCAACCGGCCACCTCGCCGCCGCTTCCGCCCTGGCGGGAATCGCCATTCCACACGTCCACGCTGAAGGAAGCAGCCTGATTCAGTTGGCGCTGATCGGCTGCGGTGGCCGCGGCACCGGCGCCGCCGATAACGCTTTGGCCGCCAAGCGCGGCCCGACCAAACTGGTAGCCATGGCTGACGTGTTCGAGAACAAACTCCGCGACAGCTATGAGGCCCTAAAACGAAAGTGCGGCGACCGCGCCGAGGTGCCTGAAGATCACAAGTTCATCGGCTTTGATGCTTACAAAAAGGCTATGGACTGCCTCAAGCCAGGCGACATCGCGATCTTTACCACGCCGCTGGCGTTTCGGTGGGTGCACTTTACCTACGCCATTGAAAAAAAGCTCAACGTCTTCATGGAAAAGCCGTTGACAGCCGATGGCCCGGCTTCCCGCCGGATGCTCAAGCTGGCTAAGGAGGCGACGGACAAGAACCTGAAAGTTGGCGTAGGATTAATGTCCCGGCACAGCCGCGCCCTCCAGGAACTGTCTCAGCGCATCCAGGACGGCGAAATCGGCGAGGTGATTCTGCTGCGCGGTTACCGGATGCATGGACCAGTCGGGTCGGCCTTCTCGACCAAGTGGCCAGGCAACCCCAGCGAATTGCTCTGGCAAATCCAGAAGTTTCACAGTTTCCTCTGGGCCAGCGGCGGATGTTTCAGCGACTTCTACATCCACCATGTCGATCATCTGTGCTGGATGAAGAACGCCTGGCCGGTCAAAGCCCAGGCACTGGGCGGACGGCATTACCGCCAAAGCCCCGAGGGCAGCCCATACGTGGACCAGAATTTCGATTCGTATTCGGTGGAATACACTTTCGCCGACGGCGCCAAAATGATGATGGATGGGCGCTGCATCAACGGCTGCAACGACATTTATTCCAGCTACGCGCACGGCAGCAAAGGCCTGGCCATCGTCTCCAAGTTCAGCGATTGCGGATATCCCTCCAGCACTTTCAAGGGCCAGAATCCGCAGCGCTCCAACCTGATCTGGACCTCTGAAGTCAAACCGGACCAGCGGGATCCTTATGAAAACGAGTGGAACGATCTGCTGGATGCAATCCGCGACGACAAGCCCTACAACGAAGTGGAACGCGGCGTCAAAGCCAGCCTGGTCACCAGCATGGGCCGCATGGCCGCGCACACGGGTCAGGAAATCACCTATGACGACATGCTCAATTGCGAGCACGAGTTCGCCCCTGGCGTGGACAAACTGACGATGACCTCCCCTGCCCCGCTGCTCGCCGCTGCGGATGGAAAATATCCCGCGCCGATGCCAGGCATCACCAAGACCCGGGAGTACTAACTATCTACAGTGGCGTCGTTTCTGGGCGAACCGCGTCAAGAAATACGAAAATCTTTGGGAGATGCCCACCCGCAACCTATTAAAGCTGCCAAGCAGGTTCAAACCGCTGGTAGGGAATTGATTCCTGCCGACCACGCACAACACACAAAAAGAACTGCCCGCAGAACACGCAGAACACGCAGAGTACGCAGAAAGAAAATAACAAGCCTTTTGCCTGATCTGCGCCCTTGTGCGTGTTCTGCGGGCCCTATCTCCCTGGCCCTCGCCACCGCCAGAAAGCCAATGATCCCCAGGCAGGGTTATTTTATGACTCCCACCGCTGCGTGAACGATACGGGCGTCCAAAGTAGCCAGTTTCATGCCTTTGCTGGCGGCCAAATCTGCCAGGTAGTGGTCCGTCACTTCTTCGCTCTTGGATGGATGCGACTTCAGGGCCTGAAGGTCCGCAGGCACAACCCGGACCCGATGCTTGGAGAGGAAGTCGTCCAGCAGCGCGCGCGCGTCGGCCATTGATGCGCCCAGCGCCTTAACACTGGTGCTGATGCGAAGAAATCCGAGGTCGGACAAAGGGCAGGTCGCAAGGGCCTTCCCCTTAATCCACGAATCGGCCAGCAGGTGATTGGCGTGGTCGGTCCAAATAGCAGCGATCAAGGCGTTGACGTCGAGCAGGTAGCGAACCGTGGGCGCCAGCTCCGCCTCAGGGCCGGTCTCAGGCTTCATGGGAAGTCCGCCAGCAACGCGCGCACCTCTTCGCTACTGATTTTCCGGCCGGCCGTGCCAACCGCGTGAGTGCCCTTTCGGTAGCGGATTTTGGTTCTTGGCGGGGGAAGCGCCGGCCGTTCGAGCCGAACGAGCAGGATCCGGCCCGCTCCTTGTGGCTCGACGGAGACCACGTCGCCCTGTTGGACGCCAGCCTCTTTTCTCGCCTTCGCCGGAATGACCATCTGTCCGCGCCCATAAATAATGGCATGCATCTTAAAGAGACATAGCGTAAGCTTCGCTTACAGTCAAGCCGAAATAGCGAAAATCGCCCGCAGAACACGCAGAGCACGCAGAAAGAAAAACTACCGCTTGGTGGCTTGCGCCGGAGGCTCTGGCGGATACGGAGGCAGGTCCTCGGCTCGCAACGGCCACCCCAGTATTGGGGCGTCCGAATCAATTCCGCCTGCCTGTGCGTGCGGACGCGCTGCGAGCCGAGGACGGCTCGCGGTCCGTTCACTGCGGTCGGTCCACCGCGTTGGTGGTAATATCAACTAAAGGGCCGGGGTACTAGAACAAGCGCGAGCAAGTGATCCCGGTGAGCGAGGCGGCCAGGCTGCAGATGCGAGCATCCTGGGTGACGTCGAAATCCCGCTACTGGACCTCGCTCAAGTCGAATTCCAAGCCCAGCAGAGGCGACGCCAGCTTGCCCTTCTCTTCCGCGCAGCAGTGCAGTTCGTAGTTGTCTCCCTTGAGTTCAAGTATCTCCAGCGCCTTGTTGGCCGGGTCGCCGAGCCAATACTCTTTCACGCCGAACCGGGCATAGAGGGCTTTCTTGTCGTAGCGGTCGCGCCGCACGCTGGAAGGAGAAACCAGTTCAACCAGCAGGTCGGGCGCCCCGAAGATGGCGCGGCGCTGGATGATGCCGAGATTGCCTGCGGCCACGAAAACGATGTCCGGCTGGACGGTGTTCTCCGGGTCAAGAACGACGTCCACGGGAGAAAGGAGCACCTTGCCGAGCTGTCGCGCGCGAACATGGCGGTCGAGGATAAGGTAGAGTGCGCCAATCCAAGCCTGATGCCACGTGTCCGGTGCGGGCGCCATAAGCAGTTGGCCATCGCTGATTTCGTAGCGCTGGTCGTCGTCGAGCTTATAATACTCCTCGTAGGTCCAGCGCTTGCCTGACTTTTCCACAACTACTGCCACGCTGGAATTCTAGCGCAACACCGAGGCAAAACCAACTGAGAATTTCCATGCCGCCACGGGGAGTCCTGTGATGCAGACAATCCTGTCTGCGCTCTGCCTTTAGGTTTTGGGCAGACAGGATTGTCTGCGTCATGCCACCGTCACGATGAACACGCAATGGCGCCTCGAATTCCGCGTCGCCCTGACCGGCACGAACGCCTGAACGCCTCACCAAGTTCCGAGAGGACTAAAGGTCCCGGTCTTGTTTCTCGGCTGGACATTTATCGAGACCACCAGCGGCCAACGCGGGCGTGCGGGACTCCAGAATCCAGCCGCTCCGGCAGAAAATCCTGACTTCCGCCGATTATCGCTGTACGCTAGAGTGTGCCGGGTAGTGTCTTTTATTTTCTGAGGCACAATGCAGCGAGTCTTCGTGCGAGACAAAATTTGGCGAGTTGAAGATGCAACACCCGTCGATGGCGACCGGCAGTTGTTCAGCCTGTTTGATCCCCAGGGCGGCGAAACGTTGAAAGTGCTCAGCCCGCCGGAAGCCGTTCAACCCCTCCCCGACACATCTCCTGTCTTCGAGCAACGCACAATTACGCCCTGGCACGGATGGCTCCTGGATCATCAAGTCGTGCGCGCTGCGTCGTTGAAGGACGAGGGGGAGTTTGCGGCGTTCCATTCAGGCCGGATTTCACCCGAACCATATCAATTCGCTCCGGTGGAGAAGTTGCTCCAGCTCCCGCGTCCGTGTTTGCTCATTGCCGATGATGTCGGCCTGGGAAAGACCATTGAAGCTGGAATTTGCTACCTTGAATTGCTTGCGCGTGGCCGCGGTAGGCGAATGCTCCTCATCGTGCCTCCTGGACTGATTCTGCAATGGCAGGATGAAATGTTGGAAAAGTTCGGGCTGACTTTTGAAGCTGTCGAGAACACGGCCTCATTGGACCTATTGCAGACACGGCTTTCCGAAGGCATCAAGCCGTGGGTGTTTTTCAACCGGGTAATCACGTCCGTCGAATTCCTGAAGAAAAGCGAAATCTTGCGCAGCGCACTCGCCCCACGATGGGATGTCATCGTGGTGGACGAAGCACACTACCTGGCGGAATCAGGCACGCCTCGAAATCCCTATACGACGGCCCGGGCCAGACTCGGGCAACAGCTCCGCGATTCTTGCGACGCGCTCATGCTGCTCACTGCGACACCCCACAATGGTTACAGCCACAGCTTCCGTTCCCTGCTGGAAATTGTTGAGCCGACCGACGCAACCTTTGGGGGCGAACGAGAAGTCATCGAACGCCGCATTTCGCGCAACATGATTCGCCGGCTCAAAAGCCAAATCTACAAAACTGCGGAGGGCGGAAAGCGTGTACCGGCGTTCATGCCACGCGAGCCGGTGAAGCAACTGGGCGTGAGCAACCTGCGGGCCGCCGAGAAGGCGATTTTCACCAAAGTCTCCGGCTACTGTGCCAGGACGGCCGCCGCCGCTGCTGGTGAAGATGACAGCGAGTTGGTCAACTTTGCGATGCAGATCATCAAAAAGCGACTGCTGTCCAGTCGGGCCGCTCTCACAGAAACAGTGAACAACCGATTGAACGCACTCGCCAGCCGCCAGCCAGCCGAAGAACCGCCGTCGCGTACGGAAGTCCGCGAGCTTCAAGGTGACCTGCCGTTGAGCGAAGCGACGTACGAACGCATCGCGGGCCGTGTGTTACGCTCTGCTCTTCCCAAAGAGGCCAAGCGTCGCGAGGTTGAGAGACGCAAGGTGCAGGAAATCCGTCCAGCCTCCTATGCGTTTCTGCAACAACGAGTTGCGGATTGGAAGACGGAGAGATAGCCATATATTGCATTTTAATAAATGCAATATTATATTGCAATTCTTGCAAAAGTGGTGTATAGTTCCCCCATCGTGCATGAGATTCCCACCATAGCGGTGGATGCAACGGGCGAGAAAGGTTGCGGTATTAACAACCGCTTCCGGATTCTTCTCGCTCGATGGCGGCGGCATCAAAGGTCTGTTTTCCGCAAGCCGGCATGTTTCGTGAACATTTACCACGGGCCCTTCTGGGCCGCGCGTGGCATAGGGGTCGCCGCTGGAGACAAGCGTAATTTGAATTTCGAATACATCATCACCGCCACCGAATCCCCACCTGACGATTTGAAGGAGAAACCCTGGCTCCTTGATCCCGTGTTAAACGCGGTGGAGGCAAAGGGAAGACTGCTGGGGGTTGACCTGTAAACAGGGGTGCAAAAGATGCCTGCTAACTACAATTGGTCTCTAATACAAAGTGGCGAAGCGTTTCAATCACTGGTGAACACGCTGCTGCTATTCGAATTCCCCGGGACTCGGGTCTTTGGCAGAGCGGGCAAAGATTCGGGACAGGACGCTCGTTCCGCGGATAACGAAACGGTTTACCAGTATAAGCATCACTCGGACTCGTCATTCGCAAAGACCCTAAGCGATGCCAACAACGAACTGACGAAGATTTCAGAGTACAGGCAGCCGACCGATACACGTTACGGTCATTGGCAGCATGCGCAGGAATGGGTGCTCGTAACAAACCTCCCGGTCAATCCGAATGACATGGCGCGCTGGGACAAGGAGGTTGTCCCCGACTTCTCCAACATCGGCCTGAAAGCAGCGCTATGGAGTTCGGAGAAACTCGAAGCTCTGTTGACTAAATATCCTCATGTCGCGGAGGCTTTTTTTGAGGGCCAAAACCGCTGTTTTCTATCTGTTGGCGAAGCGTACGAGTTCACAAAGGCCGATGAAATCGGCGACAGCGGCTTAAGGGTAGCGCTGCTGGGTCGCGATGCTGAGCTGAACAACGTGGATGCGTTCTTCCGGGGCACGAAGAAGGTGCTCTGGATGCACGGACCAGGAGGAATTGGTAAATCTCGACTGCTTCTTGAAATCGGGACTAAAGCAGAGACGGCGGGTAAACAGGTTCTTTGGGCTGTCGAGGCCACGATGAGCAGGAGCACACAGTGGTTCTCGGCAGTGAATTACAGCCTCCCCACCGTGCTGCTTCTGGATGAGCCGCAAGACCCTGACCTCATCCGGGCCGTAGCGGAGCAGGTCAGAACGCCTAATTCGCAAATGCACGGCTGGAAGGTCATCATCGCGGTGAGATCGCCGAACGACCCGGTACTTAAAGCCGTGACAGGCCTTCCGGCAAACATGAGAGAGGAGCCGTTGGTCCTCGCGGCGTTGACTCTGGAAATGTCTAAACAGCTTGCATTGGAGCTGATTACGACAAGCACATTGTCAGGTCTGCAGCCCCAGCAGAAAGAAAATATCGCTGAACATCTGTCCCGTTTGGGAGATCGATTTCCAATCTGGATCGCGATGGCTGTGAACGTGCTCGCCAAACACGGGAATCTTTCCAATTTGCCACGCGATGCGAATGATATCGCCAGGAAATACGTCGATGAGGTCATCGAGCGAAACACCTCGCGGACTTGCACACAGCAACAGCTTCAAGAGCTCCTGAGGTGGGTGGCGATTTACGAGGAACTCGATATCGAGGACGCATCATTGGTGCTGTTCGTTTCCAAACAGGCAGTTTTCGCAGATGAAAGCAGGTTTCTGGAATGCTTGAACTCTTTGGTGGCACGCAAATTTGTAGTGCGTCGCGGCGTCAACCAGCGCCTCTACTCCATAAAGCCAGACGTTGTGCGCGAATTTGTTGTGAGGGATTGGCTGACGTGGAGCGTCGACAACAAGACGGAAGCTACTCCAGCCGCAAAGAACCTGGTGGCGCTTATGATCAGCGGGGTCGAGGAAAAGCCGCTACCAAGAGTTCAGTCCCTCGTCAAAGGGCTGGCCAAAACGGAGTTTTCCACCAGCCTGCAGGGCACAAAGCTGGAGTTATTATCACCACTTGTCAGCGAACTAAAGCGAATCGCAGCGGAAGGCACTGTCCTCGAGCAGCATGGAATTCTGACATTCATAGGTAGCTTCGATTTCGCGCGGCTCGGGGATGTTTTGGAGATCCTGCGAACCGTCCGGCTAAATGAAAGACCTGCCCAAGAATACTCAGACTTTTTCGGGCACAAGCACGAAGTGACCCACAAGACTGTCGTGGCGGAACTGGCTTGGCCATTGTTCAATGCTGCTCGGTACGCACGCACGCAAGCGAAACGCGCGGCCGTTTTGGAGGAGATGATGGCGCTCTCCATTTGTGAGGCGAACATTCCGGATCTTTTCCGGAACGACGGGAAGCGTGCTGATGCATTAATTCCGAGGATTATATCTGGCGAAAACGACTGGTATCCGGGCTTCAAAAGCACCGCGCGCGAAAAGGCGATGGCACTTCTCGCCAGACTGCGGGATCCTAGCGGATTAGACCAGCCTACCCTTAACGTCGTAAGGGTTTTGTGCGGCCCGTTTCTCTCCATCGAACAGGAACGCACCTCGTACAAGCAGCATACTATTACGGTTACTAGGTGGTTCATCACATTGAATTCTCCAGACGGTGTGAACCGGAGCAGAATGCGCGCGCTGATACGGGAAACCGTAGAGACCGATTCTACGCCAGAAAGGTGTCGTCTGCTTTGTTGGACACTTTTGTCGTCGGCTCACTCAAGTGCCAATCGTGCCCTACTCGGCAAAGGGAACGATATTTCCCCGCAATACATTTCCGAGATTAAAGGCGACCTTAAGTCGGATTTGAGCTGGGCTTTGGGAGTCCTACGCGCAAGAACGCTGGCGATCGCAGAAGTTCGCGCCGCTCGTGAACTCTGGGAATGGCATTACAAGTTTGAAGGGGACGAGGAGCTCAAAAAGCTCGCTTCTGAGTGCGAGGAGTATTATCAGCGGCACCCATTAGCTGAAGCGTTTCACGTTTTTTTCAGCTTTGAGTTGTACGAAGAAGTTGCGAAAAAGGCAGCTGAGGTTGGAGAACAAATGGGAACCACGGGGACCCGCCAAGCAATTCGTGACTTTTTACAGCAGGCGCAAGAGTTTGCTCCGGCGCGAACAGACTTCGGGAATATCTTGCCGGTAGCGGAACACGCAGCCTCGCACTGGGACGCAAATAGCGAATTGCCCGCGTTCACACATATGGCGCTGGCCTCGCAGGCCGAAGGGCTCGAGTTCGCGTTTGCCGTCTCTATGTTGAATCGCAGATTACGAATGCTTCGCGAATCAAACCGGTCGGAGGCATTAAACTCGGAATTGTACAGCGCCATTCAGGCAACCCCCACCCCCGAAGCCAAAGCCAGGTTGCTTTCGAGCCTTTATTCGCGTCCGCACCCGCTGCTTACCGGTATCCTTACCGTCACCGATCTTGAGTTCGCGGCTGCCCAAATGGACGCGGTTGGATCCGTTCTGAAGCCATGGATTAAATGTCAGGTTTTGGCCGGCATGCACCATACAAACTGGGGCAAAGCCAAATCACTATGTGATGAGACCTACAGAACCGCAGCAGAGGAGGATAGGCTCACTTGCTTTGCCGCGTTACTCGACGCGCTGCACTTCCTGGATCTTTTCCGAAACGATCATCCAATGCTCGCCATCAAGAAAACCCATTTTGACTGGTTGCTGGATCTGATGGTTACGTTGCAAGACCTCGACAAAATCGGGGAATATCGACAGCACGAGCTCGAGCAACTCGTGGGAAGATTTGGACGAAGAGATTTGGCTTGGTTCCTCGCTGTCCTCAATGCTCGGATTCATACAGCAGAAGCGAAAGGGCAAAGTGAAACAGAATCTTTCAAGCTCGTGCCCACCCGGCACAGGCTCACGATGTATGTGCACGAGGTATCACCCGCAGCAACGCCATCTGATTCGGTTCTTCAGCAGGTAAATACGATTCTCGGATACACTATAAGAAAGGACATGCTGGGTTATATTTTACCTCAATATGCTGCAGACCTGGACCCACACGGCGCGGTAATCCCTCGATTGGTCGCATCGCGCATCAAGTCTTTGAATCCGAAGGATAAGGATTCAATCTGGATCTGGGCGAGGTTTGCTGGTTATTACGGATTTAACTCACCGCCCTGGAAACAGCTCGCCAAAGCGTCAGTAACAGCATCGAGCGGTTTGCCACCTAGAGACAAACGCTCAGTGTTCGTGGTGCTGTTGCCGCAAGAGATAAAGTCTTCCAACTACCCGGCAGGCGAAATGGATCCACGGTGGGAGCAAGAGCTGCTCGCCCGTAAACGTGAGATGCAGGAGGAGACGGATCCTGATCTGGTTCAATTCAGACAATGGCATTTGGCCATGGCCCAAGCTGATTTCGACCAAGCCTTGGGCCAGTACAAAGAGGAGAACGAACAGTGAACACGAGGAATCTAAAGACAGCAATTGAACAAGCCTGCAGCGATCTCGTGTGGATTAATGAAGCGGTCGCGAGAATCGGCTCTGCTGGAACCTTGTCGCGCGCGAGCAACGATTTCTTCCAAATGAGCCCACACCTTGCGACTCAACTTGAGCACGCAGAGGGGCTCCTCCTTGTCCGAGATGCAGCCCTAGCGGCTCTGCTGGCGTTCCCAAAACAGTGCTCAACCGCTTCGCCTGGCCTGTTTCTCTACAATGGGTTGGATGTGACATTCAAACTTGGTCGTTATCTGCTGTTCCAAAACTACGCAGTAACCACTTGGGCGCTGTACGACAGCCTTGCAAAGGTCGCTGGACTGCTATGCTGCAATGACGAGTTTTCGAAAAACCCACAGAAGCCCGTTAAACTGTATGAGGACTTTCTTCAGGGAAAGAATTGCGTTGGTGCGAGGGTCCGAGACCATTTGAAGGGGGCGTACGGTTGGCCAATAGCCGTGAGCTACAAAATCCGAAATTGGCTCGCGCACGACGGTCACTGCCACGAAGGAGTCGAATTGTTCAAGTACGATTCCCTGGCAATTTCGAGGGAATTTGAAATGTTAGACAGGGCTTGGGATATCGTTGTAGAGACGTGTCGAGCTGAGCCTGATCAGACAAGATTGCTGCCATTCCCGGAGGTGAAAACAAATCTAGCCCGTAGCTTGGAGATCTGCCATAACGAAGTGGATGAAGCCGTGGCGTTCTTGCTGACATGGTCCACCGGCATTGCCAAGCTCCAGGCAGCGATACTGTTTCCCCGAGATTTAACCGTAGCAGCAACGGTTCGCCCAACTGCCTCGAGCAGCACCCCTTGAAATATGAGCGTCTTCATTTTCGATGTTACGCCCGTTCAAATTCTGCTTTTGGGTGCCAGTGCTCGCCCGACCAAAAACACCGATCCGCTGAATTGCGAACTTTGACATGCAGCGGGAATCTGGTGCGGTACCAAAGAAGAACACCCCGAGCAACGATAGGTCCAAGGAATCAACTGAATGAATAGCGCGGTATAACGAGAATAACATCATGCCTGGTACTCAAGAACGATTTCAGCAGATGGTGGGCGAACGGGTAAAGTTCGCTCGCACAGAAGCCGGTATGACACAGGAGCAATTGTCTCCCAAACTCGGTTTTAAGGATAGACAGATATTAGCCAACATCGAAGGCGGCAAACGCAAAGTCGCTGCCGACGAGCTGGTCAAGCTGATGGAGAACCTCAAGAAGTCGATTGATTTCTTCACAGACCCACTGATCCTCGTGGGCGAGGGCATGTTTTGCTGGCGGGCTTCCGCCGGCGCGGCTGTGCTCGATTCCTTTGAAGCCAAGGCGAAGCCAATCGTTGCCGCGTATCGGGAGTTTTGTCTCGGACACGCGTCGGTCACGAGTCCGATTCACCATGAGTTAAGACTCACCAAGCGGAGCAGCTATCATGAGGCGCAAGCCGCCGCCGAGGCGCTGGTCGTGCAGTGGAAATTGGAAGGTGTGCCCGGACCGAAGCTCGCGGAGGCAGTGGAGGATCGGCTGGGCGTGGCCGTGCTTCACGTTGATGCGCCTCCCGGCATCTCCGGAGCAGCCTGTCGTTTGCCGGAGGTGAATGTGGTTCTGATCAGCCGCAACGAGCCAATGGGGCGGCGGAGTTTTGACCTCGCGCACGAACTGTTTCACTTGCTGACGTGGAATGAGATGCCACCCGAACACGTTGAGAAGGATGTGCCGGGGGGAAACAAGAAGTCTCCTGTGGAATATCTCGCGGACAATTTCGCTTCGGCGCTCTTGATGCCACGCGAGATTCTTCAACCTTTGTGGGAAAGACGCGGCCACACGGACATTAATGAGTTCATCGTGAGAACGTCGCAGCGATTCCTCGTGTCGGGACAAGCGCTGTACTACCGGCTGATCAATCTGGGCTGGCTGACCGAAGGTGATCGAATGGATATAAAGATGGATCGCTTAAGCTGGCCCGACACTGGCGAAAAGCCGAAGCTGTATTCCGAGCGCTTCGTGAAATTGCTGCATCGCCGTCTCGACGAAGGATGGCTCTCGGTGCGGCGAGCAACCAAGGTGCTCGATTGCACTATGGAGGAGTTGGGGGATTTGTTCCGTTCATACGGACTTGAGCCTCCCTTCGACTTGTAGGGAGACAGACATGTGAAACGCGGCGACGAAGTATTCATGGACACAAACGCGAAGAAATTAGACAAAATCCGCCGGACATCATTCTCACCAACTACAAGCAGTTGGAGTTCATGCTGATTCGGAAGGCACACCGGCGTTTGTTCACGCCGTCGTTGCGGTATCTGGTGCCCGATGAAATCCACAGTTACCGGGGAGCACTGGCGACGGAAATCGCCTGCCTCGTCCGCCGCCACCGGAAAAGTACCACATTCTGGGCCGGCGCAAAATGGCTCACCAACGGGTGAATGGGCTCAGCCTGAGGGCTATACGATAACTTCAGCCATCCTCGGCAAATGCGGCAACTGTGGGAACACCCCACCGGGTCCCTCACTCGCCGTAACGTTTCACCCTACTTTCAAAGGTCGCACGGCCCCTGTTGCCGCTTTGCTGGCTTGCAGCCTTGCCATTAGGGTGCCACAATCAACTGCGACTCAGATGCAGCATCGAATTCCTCTGGCTGGTTATGAAAACTGAAAAACAGCACGATAAACCTGCCAACATGTCCCGGCGCGCTTTTCTAGGCGGGGCCACTGCTGTTGCCGGGTTCATGTTCCTGCCGGCGCGGGTGCTCGGTCGAGGCGCCCCGTCTCCCACTAGCAAGCTGAACATCGCCGGAGTGGGCATTGGCGGCCAGGGCGCTTGGGACCTGGAGCAGGTCGCCGGCGAAAATATCGTCGCCTTGTGCGACGTGGACTGGGACTACGCCGCAAAGACGTTCAAGAAATATCCCGACGCCAAACACTACAAAGATTTCCGCCAGATGCTGGACAAGGAGAAAAGCATCGAAGCGGTAGTGGTAGGCACGCCGGATCATAACCATGCAATCGTGTCGGTCACGGCAATGAAACTGGGCAAGCATGTCTATTGTGAGAAACCACTGACCCGTACAGTGTATGAAGCGCGCGCGGTGGCCAAAGCCGCCCGAGAGGCGAAAGTCGCAACCCAGATGGGTAATCAAGGCATGGCGTTCGAGGGGAATCGCCAGATAAACGAATGGCTCCAGGACGGGGCGATTGGCGCCGTGCGCGAGGCGCATGTTTGGTCCGATCGTCCGACGCATCGAGGCCGGATGCCCCTGTGGTGGGCGCAAGGAATTGAACGGCCCAAAGAAACACCGCCGGTCCCCGAGTCGTTGGACTGGGACCTGTGGCTGGGCCCTGCACCCTGGCGGCCATATCATCCGGCCTATGCGCCTTTCCGTTGGCGTGGCTGGTGGGACTTCGGCTCGGGCGGCCTTGGCGACATGGGCATTCACAACCTTGCCCCGGTCTTTTCCGCTTTGAAGCTCGGCGCGCCGGAGAGCGTCACGGCCAGCTCGACGCCGGTGTTTGAAGAAACGGTTCCGGTCGCCGCCATAGTGCATTACCAGTTTCCTGCGCGCGGAGAAATGCCGCCGGTAAAGTTGCATTGGTATGACGGCGGACTGCTGCCGGACCGGCCTGCTGACTTGGAAGAGAACCGTGAACTCGATCCCGAAGATGGAATCATTCTCGTCGGCGACAAGGGCAGGATGCTGGTAACCGGCTGGGGCGGGGAGCATCCGCGCTTGTTGCCCGAGAGCCGTGACAAAGAATACAAACGTCCGCCGAAGACCTTGCCGCGTTCGATAGGGCACCATAAGGAATGGCTGGAAGCCTGCAAAGGGGGGCCCCCGCCGCGTTCCAATTTCGATTTCGCCGGGCCCTTGACCGAAGCGGTTCTGCTGGGCAGCGTTTGCATCCGCAACGGCGGGCAAAAGCTCCTTTGGGATGCTGAAAACTTGAAGATTACGAATGACCCGGATGCAAACAAGTTCCTCCACTACGAATACCGCAAAGGTTGGAGCCTATGAGCGGAGAGGGGAGAGCGGAGAGGGGAGAGGGAAGAGGGAAGAGGGAAGGGCAAAGGCCGAAGCTGCGCTCTGCTCTCTCTTTTCTCCTCTCTCCGTCATAATGCGGCCATGGACGATACGCATCCTGGGCTCTGGCAGCCGGTCCGCAAGCTGACCGTCCGCCAGATTTCCGAGCAGTCCGCCAGCTTGTACTCCAAACACGGTTTGGTAGAAGTCAGCGTACTGGCGCAGGATTTGTTTCGCCTACGAATCACCTCGGCGAGAACGTTTTGCCCCAGTCCTTCTTGGGCAGTCTCCAAGACTGACTGGCCAGGGGCGACGGCTGAAATCGGCGCGGGCCGAAGCCAAGTCTGGATTCAAACCGCTCGTGGCAAACTTTCCGTGGGACTGGCGGACGGCGGTTGGCAGGTGCAGGACGATTCCGGCGCTGAACTCTTTGCCTCTGTGCCTGCTGAGAGCGGATTCGCAAAAGACGGGTGCCGGATGAGTCTTCGCCTTGCCGAAGGCCAAGCGCTGTTCGGGCTGGGCGAAACCTCCGGCCCATTGAACAAACGCGGCCTGATTCGTGAATTCTGGAACAGTGACGTGCTGGGTCATGCCTCGGCCATTCATGCAAGTTTGCGCAACCTTTACATTTCCATCCCATTCGGCATTTCGTTGCGCCATGGCCGCACGGCCGGCTTGTTCTGGGACAATCCCGCCCGCCAAACCTGGGACCTCGGCCAACTCCGGCTCGACCGCTGGCAGATGCAGGCGGCCTCAGGCGAAGTGGATTTGTATTTGTTTCTCGGACCACAGGTGAGCGACGTGGTCGGGCGCTACACTGAGTTGACCGGGCGCATTCCCCTGCCGCCACGCTGGGCGCTGGGCTACCAGCAGAGTCGTTACAGTTATCAGAGCCGCGCGCGCGTGGAGGAAATCGCCAGAACGTTTCGCCGCCGAAAAATTCCCTGTGACGTCATCTACCTCGACATCCACCACATGAACGGCTACCGGGTGTTTACCTTCGGCAAGACGTTTCCAAAACCAAAGGAAATGACAGCCAAGCTGGCTCGGCAGGGTTTCAAAGTGGTCGCCATCGTCGATCCCGGCGTGAAGAATGACCCAAAATTCGGCGTGTTGAAGCGCGGCCTGGCTGCCAACGCATTCGTCAAAGCGGCCGACGGTAAGAAAGACTACGTGGGAAAAGTCTGGCCGGGTGAATCGCGCTTTCCGGATTTCCTCAATGCCGCCGCACGGCGGTGGTGGGGCGCCGAGCAAACCAGGTTGGCGGACCTTGGAGTGGCTGGTTTCTGGAATGACATGAACGAGCCCGCCAACTTTGCGCTGCCAACCAAGACCTTGCCCGACGATTGCGTCCATCAAACTGATTCCGGCCAACTGACTCATGCCAAGGCGCACAATCTCTATGGGACGCAGATGGCGCGCGCCTCGAGGGAGGGCGCGCTGGCACATCAGCCCGATCGGCGTCCGCTGGTGATTACCCGCGCCGGTTACGCTGGGGTACAACGCTATGGGCTGGTCTGGACGGGCGACAACAGCTCCGTTTGGGAACACCTGGCCGACGCGGTGCAGATGTGCTTGAATTTGAGCCTCAGCGGACTGGCGTTTTGCGGAAGTGACGCGGGCGGCTTTCTCGATAACGCCACGCCTGAGTTGCTGGCGCGTTGGACGCAATTGGGAGCGGTTACACCTTTTTTTCGCAACCACTCGAATGTCGAAACCATCGGCCAGGAACCGTGGGCGCTTGGCCCTCGGGCCGAGGCAATTTGCCGGCGCTACATCGAACTGCGCTACCGGCTGCTGCCGTATCTCTACTGCTTGTTTGCCCAGGCCCACAAATCCGGCACGCCGATCATGCGTCCGCTCTTCTGGCATTATCAGGAAGACCCGCTTGCGCTGGCGGGAGACGACCAGTTTATGCTCGGACCGGATTTTCTGGTCGCGCCGATCCTGCGCCAGGGCGCAGTGGCGCGCGCCGTTTATTTGCCGCGCGGCAGATGGTTCAACTTTTGGACTGGCCAGCGTCATCGGGGCAGCCAACACATCATCGCGCAAGCGCCCTTGGAGGTGCTTCCGCTCTTCGTGCGCGCCGGGGCGATTATTCCTATGGGCCCAGTGCGGCAATATGTGAGTGAAACTGAACCGCGCATAATTGAGCTCCACATCTGGCCTGGAGGGAGGGGTGAATTGGATTGGTATGAAGACGATGGTTTAACGATGGCCTACGAGTCAGGCAATGTTCACCAGAAGCGGGTGACCTTGAGCTCTTACCGCAGGGGCGGGGCAATACTCCGCTTTGCCGCTTCCAAGGGCCCTTACCCAAGCAGGGTGAAAAGGTGGCGCGTGATATGGCGTGGAGGTCGGAGAGCGGAGGTCGGAGGTCGGAGGTCGGAGAGCGGAGGTCCGAGGAGCCGACCTCCGACCTCCGACCTCGGCGCGATTGCGCTGGAGTTTGCAAATTCAGACGAACCTATGGAGCGACGAATCAAATAACAGGTCGGAGGCCGGAGGCAAGAGGCCGGAGGTCGGAGGTTGGAGGTCGGCTCCACCGCCCTGCGGCCTCCAGCCTCCAGCCTCCGACCCCAGCGCGTCATTTGCCGATGCAGAATTGACTGAAGATTCGGTCGAGCAAATCTTCGGTGGTAGTCTTACCCACGATTTCGCCGACGGCATTGACCGCAATGCGCAGGTCCATGGCGGCTAATTCCAGGGTCTGGCCGGCGCGCAAAGCCTCCGCCGTGTGCAGCGTGGCGGCGCGGGCCCGCTCAAGGGCGTCCTTGTGGCGCGAGTTGATCATCACCTCGAGCATGGCCGCCTGGATTTCGCCTGACCAGACCAGCTCTTTGATGGCGTCCTTGAGGGCTTCAATCCCCTGCCCTGTCAGACAAGACACCTCCATCAGGAGCGCGTTGGGAACCGGCGGTAATTCCAGCCGAGCGGGCAGATCGATTTTGTTGCGGACCAGAATCCGCTTCTTGACGGCGAACTCGGCCAAGTACCCCTCGTCCGCCGGCGTCAGCGCTTGAGCCGCATCAAACACGTGCAGAATGAATTCCGCCTGTTGCAAAGTCTTGCGGCTGCGGCGGACACCCTCGACCTCAATCTCATCGTGTGCCTCGCGCAAGCCGGCAGTGTCGGTGAACACGATCGGCAGGCCGCGAATGTCAGCGGTTTCCTCAATGGTATCGCGGGTGGTTCCGGGAATGGGGGAGACGATAGCCCGGTCGCGGCCAAGGAGTTGGTTGAGCAAACTGGATTTGCCCGCGTTGGGCCGCCCGATGATGGCCGCCCGAATACCACGGCGCAGGATTTGTCCTTCGTTGGCGGTGCGCAGCAGTTGGTCCATGAAAGCAATTCCTCGCTCGAGGCGGCCCAGGAGTTGATTGTTGGTGTCCGGGGCGATGTCCTCGTCGGGAAAATCAATGTGCGCTTCAACGTGCGCCAGGGTAGTGACCATCTCATCGCGCAGCAGGTTGATGCGCTGGGAGAGCTTGCCCGCTAGTTGTTCGTTGGCGGCGTGCAGCGCCAGCTCCGTGCGTGAATGGATGAGATCGGCCACCGCTTCAGCCTGCGCCAGATCGATTCGGCCATTAAGGAAAGCCCGCCGGGTAAACTCCCCCGGCTCAGCCAGGCGGGCGCCATGTTCGAGCACGGCGTCGAGCACCTTTCTGGCCGGTAGCATTCCTCCGTGGCAAGTGATTTCAACCACGTCCTCACGCGTGAAGGTGCGGGGAGCGCGCATGACGCCCAGCAGAACCTCATCCACCTTTTCTCCCTTGCGAATGATATGCCCGAAATGGATCGTGTGCGTCGGCGCGACCGAAGGTTTCACCGAGGCTTTGCCGGCGGGCGCGAAGCAGCGGTCAGCCACCGCCAGAGCTTGCGCGCCGGAAATCCGAATCACGCCCAATCCGCCTGAGCCGAGCGGCGTGGCAATCGCTGCTATGGTGTCGGCGAACATAGCTTTGCGAGCGTTAATTGGGCTGCGGTCGGAGGTCGGAGGTCAGAGGTCAGAGGCCGACTTCCAACCTCCGTTCTCCGACCTCCGTCTTTCGCTCAGTGGCAACTGCCCTCGGCGTTTTCAGTATCGCGGCCTTGCAAGAAGAGCCGCGCCTTCTCGTAGCTTTTGCCCTGGAGGTAATGCAGGAGTTTCGGATCGGTACCTTCAGGCAACTGACCTGTCAGCGTGTCCAGCCGCTGGAAGAGCGGTTGGAGGTTGGGCTTAGGATTGGCAGCCCGCATCGTCTTGACCGTCATGTCCAACTCGACGAGTGATTCCAAAATGTTCGTCTCGAGGTTTGTCATATCCAAAACTCTTAGGGCATAACGGGCCGTTTGCCAAGGGTTACACGCATCCGCCGGAGGTCAGAGGTCGGAGGTCAGAAGTCGGAAGGGACAGCCGTCCGGCTGCCGACCTCCGATCTTGGACCTCCGGCCTCTGGCCTTGCCCAAGCTGCGTCTCAACGGAATGACTGGATAATCAAAAGGGCAGTCGGGCGGCTAAATTGGAGATAAGGGCTTCGAGCCCGGTGAATTTGCCTTCCAGGTACCAGGCGGTGACGAACCGCGCCATGCCCGTGATGAGCAACAGCAGCAGCCCGCTCATCAAGTAAAGCCCGAACGCGTGCGGCGGATCCGGTTCCAGCATCCGCGGCACACCCTGATAGAGCACCCCGATGGACAAAATGATACCGATCGACCAACTCACCCAGGGTGGCACGCCGGAAAAGGCATCCAACAACCGTAGAAAGAACAACGGACTCAGTCCATAAGCGACCGTGGTGAAGGCCTGGGTGTAGGTGTGGCGGCCATGGAAGGTTTCCCCAATCGCCTTCGTCAATTGGGCGCCAATGAAAACCATCAACAACGAAAGCAAGACTTGGGCGGCCTCGAAAATAACTGCTTCGCCGACTGAGAACTTTTTCAGGTGCTCCACTTGACCCTGCCACTTGCCCCAGTGAACCAGCCCGTAAGCTTCGCCGGCGGAAGTAACCACCAGCAGAGGCAGCAAATAAACTGCCAGAATGAACACCAAACTGCGGTGGGCGCGAAAAATCCGTTCCCACGTCGCCATCGGCTCAAAGATCAGCAGCAACGCTTTTATCATCGGGAGCAAGTGTTATCGGCGAAGGCCAAGGCTGACAACCACATACCCGCAAGACCAGTCACACCGCAAACACCGGTGAATAATGGACAATGGCCGGACCTTTGCATTCACTGGAGCGCCAAGTAATTGAGTCTCAGAACCTCTGAACCGATCCTGGCAAGTACTGGGTCAGCGACGGCGGACGCGGAGCCAAAGCAGGTAGGGCGCGTCACTCCGTGCGCACCGTTGTGCCCTCCCATCAGTCGGCGCGCACGGAGTGACGCGCCCTACCCGCCTTCACTGAGGCATTACCCTGGCAAGTACATTTGTATTGCTTCCGTGGTGGCACGGCCCATAGTTAACTCCGCCCATGAACGTTCAACTCAGCATCTGGGACAAGCTCACGCGGATGGTGATTTTCTTGCTTTTCGTGGCGGGCCTTCTTGGCGTGGCCATTTGGTACTTGCCGCTAATCAAACAGAATGAGCGGATGCGAAAGCAAATCCTCCAGTCCGACAACCAAATTCAGAAGAGTGAGGAAACCGCCCGGCAACTGAAAGCCGCGATCGATGCTTTGCGCTATGATCCGAAAGCGGTGGAAAGACTGGCGCGAGAACGCTTGGGCTACGCCAGAGCGGGCGAAACGGTTATTCGCTTCGAAGAACCGGCGACCAAGCAGCCTCCGCGGCGATGAGTGCGGCGTGAAGCTTGACGCGTGAGAGGTGGATCACGCATCGCGTTTCACGCTACACCGTCATGATTTCTTTTTCCTTGTGCGCCAGGTGCTGGTCGATTTTGGCGATGTAGTCGTCCGTCAACTTTTGCAACTCCTTCTCTGCGTGTTCTACATCGTCTTCGGTTGTGCCGCTGTCATGAGCATGCTTCTTCAATTGCTCCATGGCATCACGCCGGACGTGGCGGACAGCGACTCGGCCATCCTCAGCCATTTTGCGAACGATTTTAACGAATTCCTGGCGGCGTTCCTGGCTTAGTTCCGGAAAGAAAATGCGGATGGCCTTGCCCTGCACGGAGGGAGTGAGGCCCAAGTTGCTCTTCTGAATCGCTTTTTCGATCGGGTGCAGGGAGTTGACGTCCCAAGGCTGAATCGTCAGCGTGCGCGGCTCCGGGGTGGTGATGCCGGCCAACTCCCTAACGCGCATCTGCGCGCCATAGACTTCCACAAGGATATTCTCGACCAGCGCCGGCGAGGCTTTGCCGGTGCGCACTCCTGCAAACCCGTTCACGACCACTTGCTCAGTCTTGATCATCTTTTCTTCAGCCTCCAGTAAGAAATCATCCAATGCCATAGATGTGAAAAATCTAGCAAACCCCATGGGACCCGCAAGAGGCAAACGACGGGGAAGTTCCCCCGTCCCAGCTCGGGGATGGGTCATCGGCAATCGGTGACGAGTGCTTGGCGGTCGGTGATTGTGATCGATAGTGACCGATGAACAAAACTCTGCCGCACGTGCGACAAAGTGTCCTAATACGGTGATTGATTAATCCGCCCACTCGCCGCCTTCCGTGCCGATCGCCCAATACTGCTCACCAGTTAGCATTCAACATTGGAGCGTCAGCCCTGTTCTGCCATGAATCTCCGCTCCGCCTCCTCATTGTCCAGGCCATGGCGCGCCCGCATCACAGCCAAACCGACGACCGGCGGATAAGCCTGATCGGCTTTCATCCGGGGCTCGACGTATTCGATGACCTCGAACAGAAGTTGGTTGGCCTCCCGATATTCCAGGCCGGTGAGCCTTTGGATGTAGCGAGTGGCGCGGTCGATGAGCTTCAAATTACTGGGCACCACCCAAACCATGTAGTTGCCCATCACCCGGCCGAGGCGAACCATGGTGCAGGTCGAGAGCGCGTTGAGCAGCATCTTGAGACCCGCACGCGTCACTCCGTCCAGCAACAAATCCGTTTTCGGGACCGGCGCCCGCACCGCCATAGATGCCGGACTCCACCTTGCCAGAAAGTCGCTGACTTCATTCAACGATTCCTGGTGTCCGAGGAAAATCAGTCCGATCTGGGCTCCGGCTTTCCGCGCTGCCTCGAGTTGGGCGCGGTGAAACCCTCCCGGCGAAAGCAGTGACGACTTCTCTGCTTCGAACACAATTCCAATAGCGCTGTCGCCTTCGCCCAGCGCCCTGGACTTCAAACCATCAAGGCCGATTTTGAAGCGCATCAACTCCGACGAACTGATCTTGCGGAGGGTTTCGAGCGTGCGCGGGACCTTTTCGCCATCAATCAACTTCCCCACCTCCCCCTCGCTCCAGGCCAAACAGTTGGGCTTGCGCTTGAGGATTCGCTCCCAGGCCAGCGCGGTGTTATCCTGCGGCACAAACAGGAACGACCAGGAGGCCGCCGCCGCCGTGTCATCGAATTTTCGAAAGGGCGGAGTGCAATAAGTCGGTGACCGCTCGGTGGTGTCGGTGAGCACGTCAATGGCCAAATGGTCGGCGAGGTAATTGTTCTTGTGACGCGACCGATAGACTGATTCTTCAAGCGAAACCAGGCCGGCAAGCTGCGAGAGAACGCACAGAGATTTCAAGCTCGCGCCCATCTCGCTCAATCCCCGCAGAAACTCGGAGGGGGCGGATGCCGGATCCAGAGCGCAAGGACCATTCGGCTCCAACTCCTTCATCAACTCGCGCACTACCATCTCCAACACGGTCAAAAGAACGCAAAGCTGAATCGTAGTGGCCTGCATCCGGGTCGAGCCGGTGATGGCCATCGGGCCGGTGGTGAGGTTGATTTTTTCGATGCGTGTTTCCTCGATTACCTCGCGGCTGCGCTGCACGCTCTTGCAGAGTACGTTGTCGGGGTTGTTATAGACGAAATAGACCGCCGCTCCCGCGTCCAGGCCTTTCCAAGCGGTGCCGATCACAAAGGAGGTCTCGCCGCCCTCGGTGATAGCGAACACGACGTCGTTCCCCGACACGCCCTCGTCCGCAATCTGTTTCTCGCCGAACGCAGTGAAATCCTCAAAGCCTTCCACCGCTTTGATGAGCGCGAAATCGCCGCCGGCCATCACGCTCAAAGCGCGCCGCTCGAGATCTTCAGCAGAAGGCCGGCAGACCAGACCGCGTGCGCGTTGTCTCTGCCAGAAATCGCGCCAAATGGAGACCAGTTGAATGCTCAACCGCCCGGTGGAACCGCAGCCGGTGAAGAAGACCTTGCCGCCGTTCCTCAACGAGCGCAGCACGGTTTCCTGGATGTTCCTGGCTCGGCCCGATTCGGCGAACTCACGATATTTGCGGACCACGTCGCTATCAACATCGAACAGCAACCCGAGGGCCTGGCTGACGCTGCGTTTGGCGCTTTCGCTCAGGTTTGCGGTGATGGGATGGGACGATTCAGTCGTCAGAGAGCCGAGTTGGAACTGTTCGCTGACTTCAAGGAATTCTTTCGAGCGCCTCTTTGAAGCTTCACTCATGTCATGCGCGATCAGCGCGGCCATTGTCAATTGCTCCACTGCGCTCAGTTCGTCAATTGATGTCTTGACTTCACTCAAGCTCAGGAGATGAGCATACAGGCAATCGCGCAATGATGCAAAAGGCAGTTCAACGCCGGAGACTCCAGAACCACGGTTCGAAGGCAAAAATTATTTTCAAAGTTTTTTTCAGTCCGAGGTTGAGAATTCGCGGGAACAGACTAAAGTAAACGTTGCCGACAGGGACGTCAGGGCTCGGCACAACGAAACATGAACAACAAACGAAAGGATCCAAAATGCAAACGACTATGACTCGAATCCACCCTCCGGCCAGGGCCAAGGCTTACTTTGAAGATAAACTGGCCTTTACCACCGGACCCGTGGAATTGGACCGATGGATCAAGGCGGGTGAAAATAATCTGGTGGTCGTGGACGTGCGTGCGGCCGAAGACTTCACCAAAGGCCATATTCCTGGAGCCATCAATCTGCCCAGAGACAAATGGGACAACCCGCAGGGGCTAAGCAAGGACAAGACCAATGTCGTCTATTGCTATACTCAACAGTGCCATCTGGCTGCCAATGCCTGCGTGCAGTTCGCCAGCAGAAACTATCCGGTCATGGAATTGGAAGGAGGCTTCGAAGCCTGGAAGGCAAACGACCTCGATATCGAAGAGGAATCAGCCCACCGCTTCAAGACCAGCGGCGAGCAGCGGCTTTCAAGCAGACATTGAGACCGAGGCTCCAATTCACGGGTCCCAGGCCTCAAAGAAATCCTAGATTCGATAGGGCGGGCGGAGTTGCTTCAGCAGGTAAGGCGCCGATCATTGCCCCTCTTGCCTTGCTGCAGTGCGCCCGACCTCGGGCGCAGCAACCCCACAACGACTGGCGGTATCGGATTTCCCTCGAGGCTTGGGGCTTTTCCCGAAACAACAGCGTACCAGCCGACCCGTGCGCTTGACCTGCAGTTTCCGCTCCGACTTTGTCTTTTGCAATCAGTCTGCCTTCTGATAAGAGAACCCTTTCATCTTCCAGTCTTGGCAAAACTCAAGCAGCGGCCAGCGCTTGGCAATGCCAAACCCGGGGGCGACGGTGGCAGAGACGCCTTTGGACCCGTGGGCTTTGAGCAAGCGAGGCAGGCAGACGTACTGGCCTACGCCGTGGTTTCACCGAGCAGGAGGGTGGCAAGGACGGTGTGATGGGCTGCTTCGGAGGAAAGTTCGCTGCGCATGATTTGAAGTTTGTCTGCAGTCCATTGGCCGAACGATCTGCTTGCCAGTGTTGCCGCAAGTTTGGTCACTGTTTTGGTTTCCTCCCGTTTGATGCCTTTGACCCGGCCCAGGGTAACGTGGCCGGTAAATCTTTCTTCTGGTTCCTGGGTCGTGAAGTCTCGGGCCGAGTTCTGCACCGTGAGTTGCAAGCGCTCCAACCCGCCCTGTTCGTCACGCACTCCGATCCAGATGACACGCGGAAAGCGCAGGTCCGGGAAGAAGTCAACTCCCTGGGCGCGCAATAGCAGCGCAGGAAACCCCTGGCAAGCGCCACGGACCGCCTCGATCAACTGGCCGACACGCTGTGCTTCGACGTTTCCCAGGAACCGCAGCGTCAAGTGAAATTGGCCGCGCCTGGCCCAGCGGACGCGGCCTGCTGCCAGCCCGCGGCCCAGCTCCACTTGCACCCTTTCCATCTCGGTTTTCACTTCCTCCGGTATCATGAGCGCGACGAAGAGCCTAACGTGTTCGGCTGCAATCGCCTCAGGCATCTTTAGATCCCATTTAACCATTCAAGTCTTCTGACCTATTCAACCTTGGTCAAGGCAACGGTTCCCCCCGTGCCGCGACGAGCAACGCATACCATTCCTCTCGAGTTAGTTCCAGCTCCGGCGCTTTGGCCGCCTCACGGATTCGGTGGGGATTGGTCGAGCCAATAATGGGCAGGATTTTGCTTGGATGCCGCAACAGCCACGCCAGCGCGACGGTCACGCGGGTTGTGCCACGCGCCTGGGCAAGGGCATCTATCGCTGGCAAGAATTTTTCCGTGCGATAGGCTTGCTGGGAGGGCAGAAGGCGTTCTGCGCCGCTGCCGATCAAGCCGGCCGCAAGGGGACTCCAGGCCATCGGCGTGATTCTTTCGATCACACATTGGTCCAAGGTGCCATCCGTGAACGGGTCCAGCCTGGCCAGGCTGAGTTCGATCTGGTGGACCACCAAGGGCATGGGACAGGCAACCTGAAGCGCCGTCACCAGGGTCGGGCGGAAGTTGCTCACGCCGAACCAGCGGACTTTGCCCGCTTCTTTCAATTGGGAAAAGGCCTTCGCAACTTCTGCAGGGTCAGCCAGGAAGTCCGGGCGGTGGAGCATGTAAATATCAATAGCCTCGACGCCGAGCCGATTGAGCGATTGGTCACACGCTTGGATGATGTGCTGAGCGGAAAAATCGTAACGCTGAGGCGAGTCGGGGTGTGGATCGCCCGCTGGCCGAATGCCGCACTTGGTGGCAATGAGCACGCGCTGGCGCATGCCGGAGACTTCTTTGAGGACGGAGCCCAGGATGCGCTCGGCTTCGCCGCCGCAGTAGATGTCAGCGTTATCGAAGAGGGTGTAGCCCGATTCATACGCGGCAACCACGGCTCGACGTCCGAGCGCGCGTCCCTCGGCAGTGACCTCGGCCGGGTTCCAACTGCCCGCCAACCGCCAGCAGCCGTAAGCCAGCCGGCTGGCGGTCAGGGAACTGACGCCTAATGGGATACTCTGCATAATGATTTGATATTGAATGGAAGGTTAGAGACAGAACTGGCTGAGCGCAACTGGAGCGCGAGGCCCGAAGAATTGAAGAGTTGAGAGTCAGGAGCGCAGAGCCGAGGTCGGAGGTCGGAGGTCGGAGAGCGGAGGCCGGTGGAGCCGACCTCCGACCTCCGATCTGCGACCTAGGCCTTCATTTCCACGAGAAGGTGACGATAACCGGCGCCCATGAAATGTGCTGAACAACCTTCTGCAGCGACGCGATCGAGTCTGGCGCAGGAACTTTCGCCGTCTGGTTGATTTGAAACTCCACCAGGTGCGGACGCGATTTGAGTTCGGCGAGAACCGGCTGGTAGCGCCGATAAAAATCGAACTGGGTCACGATAACTTTGGCAGGCCTGAGTGCGGCGAGCGCCTCAGACTCAGACGGCTGCCCGGGCTGAAACTTGTGCAGCCAGTCGGAGTGAATCCAACGGACTTGTGTGTGCCGAGCCGCCTCGTAGAGATAGGCGGCCGAAAGCACAATGGTCTGGCCCTGAGCGGATGTATCCAGCTCCTCTCGCACGTGGTGGATCGCGGCGGAATAGCCAACATTGGCCGCACAAGCCAGGCCCCAGGTGGTCATTCCGATGGCGCGAACCGAGCCCAGCCCCGCCAAAAGCACTAACAGCCAGAGGTGTAGTCGGCCCCAGCGCCAGCCGGCAATGAGCGGGGCCGAAAATGCCAGATACGCACCTACGATCAGCGGCTGGAGATAGGCAGCGATGGCCACCGTGTTCGGCGTGAGTAAGAACAAACAGGCTACAACTACAGCCAGTGCCGCCGAAGTACACGCAAGGGTCACCAATAAGAATCGCGTTTCATAGCCAGGCAGGATGGCGTTTTCAGATGCGCCCTGAGGCGCCCGGGTGACCTGGGCTTTCTCGAGCAGGCACCACGGCAGAAGAATGCTGACGGCTAGAACCGCGGGCACAGTTCGGACCACTTTTAAAATCTCCGGCAGATGCGGTCGACGCCAGCCAGTGAAAGAAGGCGTCTGACGGGCGTGCTCGAGAAAACCAGCCCATAGATGGGGAATGCCAAAGGCGACGATTGACCCCAAGGCAACCGGTACGAACAATGTCGCCAGCATCGGTGCAATTGGAAATTTGTCCTTCGCGAACAACGTTGCGGTGAGCGTCCCCAGCCAAACCAGCAGCGAATAGACTGAACCAATCTGCAGGCTGGCGGACAAGCTGAGCACGATGCAGCCCGCCATAGCCCAGGCCCAGCGATTAGCGCCTGGTGATGCGGGCGGATGTCCCCCAAAGGCGTGCGACCTGACCCATGCGTACACCGCCAGCATTCCGAGCAGATGCGCCAGGCTGTCCGGCCGGTCATGGAAAGTGATCACCAGCAGAAACGCACCAGCCAGGTGGAGGCACCAGGTGGGGGCTTGAAGCCATCGCAGGATGGCCACCAACACAAGCAGATAAACTCCGAACAATGCCAAATGGAACACAATGGCTGAAAGCGCCGACGTACCGAAAACAAACATCCATGGCAGGAGCAACAATTGATACAGAGGCGGGTAGGCGCTGAACACTTGCGTGCCCGAAATGGGCAGGGTAAGTGCCAACGACGGGTTCACATACTTGCCGTGGAGGAGAAAGTTCACCACGGGGCCGTCGTAAAAGAAGGAGTCATTGGAGGGAATCGGTTGAGCTGACAAGATGACCAGGAGCAGCTTCCAGGCAAAGACCAGCGCAAACGTCAAGCCGGGCCAGGTCAATAATCGTTTGATCATCGGCGCAGAAGGCTTTTCAAACTGGAATGGCTTGTCAACCGCCAATGGCCTGGGCTACTCTCCAGACACATTGGGATCGCAAATGCCTTCGCCCGCTGTTACCGAACCAAAGGAAATCGTGCCGCTTTGCGTGGACTTGGACGGCACGTTGATTAAGACTGATTTGCTCTGGGAATCATTGGTGCGATTGCTCAAGAGCAATCCGCTTTATTTGTTGGTTGTGCCGGTCTGGCTGCTGCGTGGCCGCGCCCACCTCAAGGCGCAGGTCGCCTCGCGGGTTTGCCTGGACGCTGCAACCCTGCCTTATTTCGAACCGCTGACGGAATTCCTGCGGACCCAAAGGCACGCGGGCCGTCCTCTGTTTCTTGTCACCGCGTCGGATTCGCGTCTGGCTCAAGGCGTTGCCGAACACCTGGGCTTGTTCACCGAGGTGCTGGCCAGCGACGGGAAAACCAACCTGCGCGGAAAGAATAAAGTGGCGAAGCTTGCAGAAAAGTTCGGCCGAGGCGATTTTGACTACGCAGGAAACTCCGCGGTGGATTTGCCGGTTTGGGAGCAGGCGCGCCAGGCGATTGTGGTCAATGGCAATCCCCGTCTGACCCGCCGGGCTCGGGAGCGAGCCGCCGTGAGCCGCGTTTATGAATCGCCGCGCTCTGCCCTGCCCGCTTTGGTTCAGGCGCTGCGGCCCCATCAGTGGGTGAAGAACCTGATCATTTTTGTGCCGCTGCTGACGTCGCACCGGCTCTTCGAGTTGCGGCTCGCGTTGGACGCCGTGCTGGCCTTCATTGCGTTCAGCTTGTGCGCGTCGGGCGTGTATCTGCTAAACGATTTGGTGGACCTTGACTCCGACCGCCATCATCCTGCAAAGCGATTGCGCCCCTTCGCCTCTGGAAGGTTGCCCCTGCAAGCCGGCTTGGCGGTGTTTCCAGTGCTGCTGGCCAGCAGCATCTTCCTGGCCTGGTCGCTGTCGTGGCGCTTCGCCGCCGTGCTGGGGATTTACCTGGTGTTGACAACGAGTTACTCATGGTGGCTCAAACAAGCGCCGCTTCTGGACGTGTTCTGCCTGGCGGCACTGTACACCATTCGCCTGATTGCCGGTCACGAGGCCACCGCCATTGTTTATTCGTTTTGGCTGTTGGTTTTTTCGATGTTCATTTTTCTCAGCCTGGGCCTGGTTAAGAGATATCTGGAACTAGATGCCGCCCGGCAGCAAAGCAAATCGGAGATCAAAGGCCGGGGTTATGTTGCCGGCGATCAAGATTTGGTTGCCACCCTCGGCTCAAGCAGTGGCTATCTGGCCGTTCTAGTGCTTGCGCTCTACGTCAACAGCCAGGAGGTGCGCGTCCTCTACCAAACTCCAACGCTGCTGCTGCTGATTTGTCCGCTGCTGCTCTATTGGATCAGCCGCGTGTGGCTGCTCGCGCATCGCGGACAGATGCATGGAGACCCCATTGTTTTCGCGCTCAAGGACCGCGTCAGCTATATAGTTGGCGCGCTGACGCTCGGGGTGCTCTGGCTGGCAACGGGCCATTGATCGCTGTTAAGTCAGTGAAATGAGACAAACAGGTTACATAAGTTACGTAAGTTGCCTCATTACATTTCTTAAGCTGCTCCCTATGTAACCCGTGTAACCATGTAACTAAGGAGCTGTGTTATGTCTCTGTGGTTCCACGACACGGTGTCGGCCCTGGTTTATTCGCTGGCGCAACCTCACGCAGTCTCGCCCGACATCGAGCTTCAACCACCTTACAATGACCTCGCCCAGTTCGTGCTGCGGCAGCGGGCCCAGATGCCTGACTTCTTGCGGGTGCCGCTGATTGCTGCGACCCTCGGGTTTGATTTGTTGGGCTGCTTGCGAAACGGACGATTGTTTCATCGCCGCCAACCAACAATTCGCCAACAGCAGATTGCTGGCTGGAGGAACTCCAGCCTGGCTTTTCAAGGTGATCTCATTCGCTACTACGAAAGTCTGGCGACGCTGGCGCTCTATAGCCGCCGCTCGGACAGCGCGGGAGCTAATTCCGAGTTGGAGACGGCTTGCGCCTCGCTCACTAAATCGCCACAGGTTATCTCAGACCCTGGGGGGGAACTCAGATGCGAGATTGCGGTGATCGGCTCCGGCCCGGGCGGCGCGATCACAGCCTGCCTGTTGGCTGAGGAGGGCAGTCAGGTTCTGCTCGTCGAGGAAGGTCATTTCTATTTGACGGAATCTTGCGTGCCATTCTCGAAAGAGGAGATGCTGCAGAAATATCGGAACGGCGGCCAGACAGTGGCCCTGGGCAGGAACAAGGTTGCCTACGTCGAAGGCCGCTGCGTCGGCGGCGGCAGCGAGATCAATAGCGGCCTGTATCACCGCACGCCACCGGAGATTTTGGAGAGGTGGAGCAGGGAATTCAAGGTCGCGCACCTGACCGAGGAAACGTTGAGGCCGCATTTCGAGGCCTGCGAGCGGGAGCTGTCGGTATCGTTGTTGCCGGGCCCTGCGCCGGCGGCGTCATTGAAGCTGCACGAGGGCGCCTTGCGGTTGGGCTGGAAGTCGCTCGAAGTGCCGCGCTGGTTTCGCTACGAGGGCCAGAGCATGGCCGGAACCCGCCAATCCATGACCAGGACGTTTGTGCCGCGATTTCTCCAGGCAGGCGGTCGTTTATTGCCCCGCACGCGGATTGCACGAATCCGGCGCGACGGCGGCAAATGGCTTGTGCAGGGACAGCACTCTGGCGTGGGCGCGGTGCGAATAGAAGCCGAATGGCTCTTCGTTTGCGGCGGCGCAGTGCAAACCCCTGCCCTGCTGCGACGCAGCGGGATCACGCAAAACATCGGCAACTCTTTGCGACTGCATCCGACCGTGAAAGTGGTCGCGAAGTTTCACGAAGCCGTGAACTTAAAAAACATGGGCGTCGCCGTGCACCAGGTGAAAGAGTTCGCACCGCGCCTCAGCCTGGGTTGTTCAATCAGTACGCCAGCCTATCTGGCGCTTGGACTAATTGACCATTCGGAAAGCGCGCGCGAAGTCCGCCAGGCCTGGCGGCAAATGGCCAATTATTATGCCATGATCGCCGCCGAAGGGCGTGGCACGGTGCGCGCGTTGGCCACATTCCGCGACCCGCTGGTGCGCTATCAACTCACGGCCAACGACAGGCGCACGCTCGGCGAAGGTCTGCGCAAGTTGGCTCAACTGTTGTTTGAAAGCGGTGCTGTGGCGCTTTATCCGGGTTTGGCACAGGGCCCGAAGCTGGTAGCACGCAGGGATCTCGGTAAATTGCCGGAGGCGCTGCCAAACGGATTGGCCCGCTTGATGACCGTTCATCTTTTTTCCTCCTGCCCAATGGGAGAAGATCGTTCAATTTGCGCGACGGATTCATTCGGACGAGTACATGGCTTCAAGAATCTGTTTGTGGCCGATGCAAGTTTGCTGTGCACTGCGCCGGGGGTGAATCCGCAAGGATCGGTCATGGCCTTGGCGCGAAGAAATGCGCTGCACTTTCTGGAGCACGCCTCGAAAAGACGCTAATCGTCTTCGTCATCGATCTTCGCCTGTTTTCGATTGCGATTACGAGGAGAAGACGACAGCTTGGCTTTCTCCGACAGACTCTAACCCCGATTGCCTTCTCCCCTTCAACTCCTCTAACTGATCCAACTCAATCAACCTCCGGTACGGCTTCGCCGTGTCGGTCTTCATCGTTGCGCCTCCAACGAGAGGGCGGGCAAGTAGGTTCCTTTGCGTTCCCGTCGCCACCAAGCGCCGGTCTTGCGGCGCTCGGCGAAATCGGTGAAGTGATACTCGTAAACCACGGCTCGCACATAACGTGGCGGGTGGTCGGGGAATGGATTGCGCTGCAACAACGCCAGCACTTCGGACCTGCCTTGCAATAGCCGGATGCAGAAATTGATGAACCATCGGTTATGTTGGTAGTTGCTCAGCGCCGCGAACCACATCTGCCAATCCAGGCGCGGCTGATGCGGCTCGACGAACCTCGGCCTCTGTTTCACTTCGCCGGGTTTGTACTTGAATTCATACTCCAGCCAGGTCAGACCGTCATTGCTGCCTTCGACGATGATCTCTGGCCGGGAGGTGGTCATCACCGCGAATAAACCGTAGTTATTGACACTGCGCAGAGGCGATGCCCACTCATACACCGCGAGCACCGGCGCCGGCCACGGAATTCGGATGCGAAACATGGCGCAAAACCCCATAAGCGAGATGCACAACACAATGGCGGTGATGGGTGCGATAACGAACAGCGGCCAATTTGATACCCTCACTCGAGGCGCTTTATGGCCCTCCCCGCCCCGCAGCGTAGGCACGCCGCCACTGCGAGTGCTACAGGCGCTGAGCGCGGCGAGTGCACCGACGGGAGAGTTCGATGAATCTGACGGACCGAGCGTGCCACGCAGACCGTCCGAAGGGAGATCTGGCGAAGGAGCCGGAGCAGTGCCCCAACTCTTCGGAACAAGCTTGCACAGCGCGGCATCGTCGCACAGCACCAGGCAAAGAGCGATGGTGAGCAAGTTGAAGAAGCAGTAGTTGCCGGTGAGGAGGATGCAGGCTTGGAACACGATGAAAACCAAGCAGGCAAACAGCCGTAATCGTCTGGGGGAGAAGATGAGGAACGGAATTGCAAGTTCGACGCCGAACATCACAGCCGTCGAACTCTGTTGCGCCCACAGCGGAAGCTGATGAGCAAACCAGCCGATCCACGTCGGCAGCGGCTGGGTCTCGTAATGCACGCGCAGCGCGCTTAGACTTCGCCACAACGGATCACCGCTGAGTAATTTGACGCACCCGGATTGAAACATCAGTCGGAACAAGAGCCAACGCAGCAGCCACAGCACGACCCGCGAAGGGGCCGTGGTCCGCAAACCGCTTGGCGCCAGCGTCAATGGAGCGAAGAAGATCGCCAGCAAGCCGGTTTCCAGCAGCAAGTTGTCCCATTGAAATCCCAGGAATTCCAGGCAGGCGGTCGTGAGCGAGAGATAAATCAACCACAGCAGCAACAAACATGGGGCGGGCGCGATGCCGATCATCAGCACAACCGCCAGGGCGGCGCCGGCAGCGCACTGAACCTTGAGGAAACGGTCGCTGCTGTTGAGCCAACACAGCGTCGGCAGCAGGTGATAGCGGTTCCAACCGACTTTCTGCGCGTCGGCTTGCTGGCGGAGGGATTGCATGGTGAGGTTGACCGGCAAAATACCGTTGCTGCCGACCAAGCCAGCAATCTGTACCCACAGTGAAGTGAATGCGATGAGGTAAATCACGGCGAGCGATCGCAGAAAAACCCGGCGCACGAGAAAATGTGACGGCGGTTCCACGTGTTGTCCCCAACCCAATCGCGTGAGAGCAGAAAAAAACCCTCGATGGCCCGCGACAAATCGGTAGGCCCATTCGGTGGCGCGCGCGAAAGCAGGCGAAGATTCATACCAGTCGAAAAGCCATTGGCGGTGCGGGTTATGGGCCAGAGCACGGAACAAAGCTTCTGCGGCGCTATAAACCTTCCCATCCACCTCGATGAGCTGAACGGCGGTCTCGGATTGTTCACGCGATAGCTCCGGGAACTCGACCGCCATGCGCGGGTCTTGGAAGGGCAGATAGTCAAGATGCTCACCGCTTGAGTGCTGCACGCGGCGCATCCAGAGGACGCAAAAGTTGCACTCGCCATCGTAAATCATCAGCGGCTTGGCCGGTGGCGACGCGACGCGCAGAGCGGACTTCACCAGACATTTATAACCCGATAGTGGCCGCTTCGCCAACCTGCGGCATTTACGACTTAGAGGACGTTTGAAGCCTTTGCGCTTCGGTATTGTCCCCGTACAGCGCAACCGAGAAAGGCCGCAGAACGATTCCGATTCCGACGACGAGGGAGGACCCGATCTGCAGGAGGGTTAAATCCAAGACCACGCGAGGGAATCCGTCTCAAGCCGGGATGAGCACCGCGGCGCCCTCAATCCTTCCGGAGCGCAAGCGGTTCAGAGCCTCGTTGGCCTCGGTCAATGGAAACGTGTGCACCGTCGTACGGACAGGGACGCGCGGCGCCAGGGCGAAGAATTCCTCCCCGTCACGGCGCGTAAGGTTGGCGACTGAACATACGCTCCGTTCCTGCCAGAGCAACTCGTAGGGGAACGCAGGAAGGTCGCTCATGTGGATGCCGCCGCAGACTACGACCCCGCCTTTGGCCACGGCCTTGAGCGCGAGTGGAACCAACCCACCTACCGGCGCGAAGATGATTGCGGCATCGAGTTGCTCGGGCGGCAGCGCGGCCGAACTTCCAACCCACACCGCGCCAAGTGATTTAGCGAACTGTTGTCCTTCGCTGTCATCCTGTCGCGTGAATGCATAAACTTCCCGGCCTTGGAAGCGGGCGACCTGAGTGATGATGTGTGCTGCGGCGCCGAATCCGTAAATCCCCAGGCGTTTGGGTTCGCCCGTTTTCATCAGGGCGCGATAGCCGATCAATCCCGCGCAGAGCAGTGGGGCCGCCTCGGCGTCGGAGTAGGCTTCGGGTATCGGGAAACAGAACCGCTGGTCAGCCACGGTGAGTTCGGCGTACCCGCCATTGACCGAGTAGCCGGTGAACCGGGCCTGGTCGCAGAGATTCTCCCGCCCAGTACGGCAGTAGTTGCACACGCCGCAGGTCCAGCCCAGCCAGGGCACCCCCACGCGGTCACCAAGCTTGAATCGTTCGGCGTCTTGGCCCTTCTCGGCAACCACGCCGATGATTTCGTGTCCCGGAACCAGGGGCAGCTTGGGCCCCGGCAGCTCGCCATCTATGATATGCAAATCGGTGCGGCAGACGGCGCACGCGCGGATGCGGATCAGGACTTCGCCCGGCCCCGGCTTTGGGTCCGGGACCTTACTTGCGCGCAGTGGTGTTAGCGGACGATGAAGGACCAACGCGCGCACGGTGGAGCGAATAGATGATCAAGAATTGAACACGAGCAGGCAACGCCAGTGGGGAAATCCCAATGACGAATGATCAAAGAAGCCTGACATCCGAAACCCAGGCACCAATGGGTTTGCTTCGGATACCGTCATTTGTCATGCTTGCATTACTATCAGTGCAAATCCGCGCGGCCTACGAGGATCTTCGGAGCGCAGCGTTCACGCGCGTTGACGCCGCTTCAGCGTTCATCTGTCTGCGGCGTTATCTTCGCTTAAGTCTCTCGGATTCTCGTCCACCGAAGCGACCCAAATGCCGTGTCCTGCGGCTGCGCCGATTGCGCCGCTGCGCGCATCAGCCACGCAAGCGCCCGCCTGGGTCAGCTCGCCAAGTCCCCCTCGCCTGGAGTCGCCTGGGGCGGTCGCTATTTGCCTGGCGGCCGATAGCCCGCCTGTGCCGCGCGCTTCATCGCGCCGAGGCCTTCTGTCGTGTCCAGCAGCGACGTGGTCTTGATCGATCTCAGCGCGCCGCCTGCTGCTGCGGCCAGGGAAAAGGCCGCCATCGCGACGTTGTCAGGCATCTGAACAATCAAGACCAGATCGTGTTCGCCGAAAGCGAACCAAGCTCCGACCAGGCTGCCGCCGAGTTTTTCAATCACTGGCCGGACAATCTTCATGCGGTCTTGGGGTTTCTTGAGCATCGTCTTCCAAGCTTCCGGGGTGTAGCCGGCTTCTATTAGATAATGCGCCATACAGGTTTCCTTTCATCTACATTGTTCCTCGTTTGCACCACCCCTCGCCCGGGTCCTTCCAGGGACCGAGGTGAACGGCTGAGCAAGCGCAAGCAAGCGGCCAGAACCCTAAAGTATCCCCGGCCTCCTGGCGAATCATTTTTCAATATACACTGGCGCAGTTTAGGGCTGCGTGCCAAAGTGCTTCCGGGAAATGCATCGCATGAAAATTGCCATCGGCTCCGACCACGCCGGCTTTATATACAAGGAAAGAATCCGAGACTTTTTGGAGAAATGTGGCCACAGCGTCACTGATTTCGGGACTCACTCCGAAGAGCTGGTGGATTATCCGCTCTTCATTCGGCCAGTAGCGGAGGCCGTCGCCCGCGCTGAGTTCGAGCGCGGGGTAGTCCTTGGGGGCTCGGGCAACGGCGAGGCGATCGTCGCCAACCGCATCAAAACCATCCGCTGCGCGCTGTGCTGGAACGTGGAATCCGCCCGCCTGGCTCGCCAGCACAACGATGCCAATATCATCTCACTGGGCCAGCGCATGTTGGAGATCGAAAACGCCCTGGAAATTGTGCGCGTGTGGCTGGACACGCCCTTTGAAGGAGGCCGCCATCAGCACCGGATCGAGTTGATTGATTCTCCGGAGAGCTTGTCTGGAAGCGTCTCCGCCTCGTATTCGTAGTCGAAAATGAAACCCGACTTTCGTGCCGAAGCCGACTCGATGGGCCCAATGCAAGTGCCGGCTGATGCCTACTACGGCGCGCAAACGGCGCGGGCGATTGAAAACTTTCCCATTAGCAACCTTCGTTTCCCACGCCAGTTCATTCGCGCCCTGGGCCTGATTAAGAAACATGCGGCGATCACGAACTGCGCGCTGGGCCTGTTGCCGCGAAATATTTCTGAGGCGATGCAGAAAGCGGCTCAGGAAGTCATTGACGGCAAACTCGACCCGCACTTTCCCATTGATATTTTCCAAACCGGCTCCGGGACCTCCACCAACATGAACGCCAATGAGGTCATTGCCAACCGCGCGATCGAAATCCTGGGCGGCAAACGCGGCGATAAATCCGTCCACCCTAACGACCATGTCAATCGCGGACAGTCCAGCAACGACGTGATCCCGGCCGCCATCCACCTTGCCGCGCTGGAGGGAATCGTTCATCACCTGATCCCGGGACTGAACGAATTACACGCGGCGCTGCTGAAGAAAGCCCAGGAATTTGGCGAAGTCTTGAAGATTGGGCGGACGCATCTGCAGGATGCCACGCCGATTCGACTCGGCCAGGAGTTCAGCGGCTACGCCAGCCAGGTCGAGCATGGCATCAATCGCCTTTGGGGCGTCGAAGCGCACTTGGGCGAGCTTGCGTTGGGCGGCACCGCTGTAGGCACCGGCATCAATACGCATGCGGACTTCGCCCCGCGGACGATTGCCGGCATCGCCGACGAAACCGGCCTGAAGCTGCGCGAAGCGCCGAACCATTTCGAAGCGCAAGGCGCGATCGACGCCTGTGTGGAAACCAGCGGCGCGTTGAGAACGGTCGCTGTGAGCTTGATCAAAATCGCCAACGACATTCGTTGGCTTGGTTCCGGCCCGCGCTGTGGTCTGGGTGAAATTAGGTTGCCGGCGACACAGCCCGGCTCGTCCATTATGCCTGGCAAAGTCAACCCGGTGATGTGTGAAATGGTAATCCAGGTCGGCGCCCAAGTCATCGGCAACGACGCCGTGGTCACCTTCAGCGGCACCTACGGCACATTTGAACTCAACACGATGCTGCCGGTCGCCACGCATAACCTGCTCCAGTCGATCGAGTTGCTGACCAGCGCCAGCCGCGTCTTCGCCCGCCGTTGCGTGGCCGGCCTGGAAGCCGACGTGCAGAAGTGCGAAAGCAACCTCGAGAAGAGCCTGGCAATGTGTACCGCCCTTGCGCCCGTGATTGGTTACGACAAAGCAGCCAGGATTGCAAAGGTCGCTTACGACTCAGGACGGACGGTGCGCGAAGTGGC
>WNGQ01002242.1_pt1 | contig 45784 bp, 38 predicted proteins | sample 5407661 | NCBI WGS metagenome assembly WNGQ01 (sample SAMN13153382, study PRJNA577476) | soil metagenome | isolation source: 60 cm soil or saprolite under Garry oak tree replicate 2 | place: USA:California | collected 2016-06-15 | reverse complement strand
TGCAAGCCCATACTGACAGGGGCTCCCAGTCGTATGTTGCATCAGCTTTGTAGTAGATCTCAGGCAGGGGGAAATTATCCGTTGCTCCATACGCCACGTACCATACCTGGTAGTTGGACCACCATCCGGGCGAATCGTCTCCGAAATCGAAGTAGGCGTGCCGGGTGACGCTGTTGTACCCATTGACCAGGCTGCTCGTCAGTGCAAAGTTTTCCCACTCCACCTCCAGGTCACCGGCTCCGTTGGAACCCACGACAGTGTAATGATTGTTTGAGATAAAGCTTTGCACAGTGTTGACCAGATTGCCCCATTGCTGACCATTGGCATACCACGCGGCGGTTGTGAGGGGGATTGAATTACCAGAGTAATAGTTACTTTCGCCAATACCGATAGCGATGTTCGTGGAACCGGTGCGGCAAGACCAGACCCCCTGAGCAAAGTTGGCAACGGCATGCAGGATGGCGGTATCCGAATCTAGATGCCCGCCAAAGTCGTAGGTACCGTAGGTGTTGTTACCTAAATAAACAGGTTGGCCCCAATCAAGAATAATCAAACCAGGCGCTCCATGGGCGGCACGACAGCCTTGATTGTACATCGTGACGGCGTAGGTTGTGGACTCATAGAGAGATATTGTATTGGCGGGTATAGTCGACTGCTTAGCCAGCTTTTTGGGCAGGACCTGAAGGCTATCTTTCGCCGGTCCAGGCCGTGGTTTTGATGCCGCATGCGCCATCAGCGGCGGTAGAAGATTGAAGCCGATAAGCATACATAAAGTCATAAGGGGTATTATAAGGCTAACAGATATACTTCGGACTCGCATAATGTAGTACCTCTATTCTTCTGAAAGCTCTTGATGATTGTATCCACCGGATAGTGATGCTGCTCCATGTGAAGAAATGTCTCCCGAAGTCAACACCATCATAGGTAGCATCAAGACGAGACAGCGTTCTGCATAGGGCCAAAAAGACCAATGCATTACTTACTACATCGGCAAGTTTTCGTAGATGAACAGGGGATCAACAAATGGCACTCTTTGCCAGAATCTCGGGATTCTATCACATCATGCTCTACTACCATGCGTAAAAACTTCATGATGGCCTTCGCTGCCGACAGTTGGCTCAAAGCAGACAAAGGCATGATCGGGTTTCGTAAGGGGCTCCGACCAGACCTGCATATTGGCCAGGGCATAATTGTTGTCAACCGGCAGTTCCTCAATTATCAATGTGCCGCCGTGGGGTACCTGGATAGTGACATGATGCGGGAAGGGACGGGCATTATCAGGCGGGTTGGAGTCCCAGTCAATGGCGCTGGCCTCAAAGCCTGGTAGGCCAGAGGTGACAAGCTGCGCCTTATCCTGCTGAGCAACAGTAAAATAGGGATGAAAGCCCGGGGCAATGGGCATATCTTCGGCGCTGTGGTTTTCCATGGTCAGGGTATAGGTTAGCGTCCCCTGACCGGCGGCAATGGTTGCAGTGAACGTAAACTCGTAAGGATAGTCCGCGCGGGTTGCGTCGCTGCTGCTCAACTGCATACTCAGGCTCGTGCTCTCATGCGCGGTTACTGTCCAGGGCAGATTGCGACCAAAGCCATGGATAGGGAGCGTGGTGTTTTTGTCCTTAAAGATACCGTCCTTGAGGCGGGAGAAGTTGGGGATCATGAGTGGCAAGCCCCAGCGTTTGACGTTGCCCGTCTCAGCTGGCCGGTAGAGTACCTGCCATGGGCCAACCTGGAAATGGGAGACCAGGCAAATATCGGGAATGATGCCGATAGTGGTATCTCCAGAGGTGAGCACGCGTTCGCGTGCAGCAGGGAAACTCATAAAGTCAGCCATTGTGCTTGACCATCCTATCTTTTGATATGGCTGGCGACCTCATTCCTCCTCAGGATTCCTCAGCGCCTGCGGCGCTTCGAGAGGAATTTTATTGTGCCTGGCGGAACTGCCTGCGGCAGTTCCGCCAGGCACAATAAAATTCTTTGTGAGCCGCGCAGCGGCGAAGAGCACGAACAAAGGGATGTGCCAGCGGCATCATCTGTTGTCACTCCATTCATATTGTATGCATGTGACTCTAGCATCTACAAGGGTACCATTCTGTGGTGTTTTTGCGTGGAGGGGTTGCCCCTCCACGCAAAAACACCACAGAATGCCTAGAGCTATTGCGTTTTGCTACCTGTCAGCTTATACTGTATGTTGTTAGGATGCATGTTGTATGGCCCATTCCATTGGGCAACAGCATTACTAGATACAGATCTGCTCCCAGTAGTGAAATAGGGGATTTTATGGAGATGGAGGATACTTCGGAAAGAGATGCTTCCGAAGAACAAAGCGGACTGGGCAGAGAGGAGAAGCAGTCTGTGCAAGGATATATTGCGATAAAGGGTACTCGCAATGGCTTGCTTTTGACATTAGAGCCAGAGACCCCTTTTAGCGAATTGCTCAAGGCACTTTCTGATCGGCTTGCAGAAGCCCCTGGCTTTTTCCGTGGCGCCTCCCTGGCAGTTGACACCAGTCGTCGCTTGCTCCGTGGAAGCGAACGTACCCAACTTGAAAATCTCCTGGCAAACTATCAAATGTCGGTGACGTCCTTAGAACAAATCACCGTCGTGCGTAAAGACGCTGAGACCGAGGTGCCTTCCTCTCCTGCTCTTGCTCCCGGTACTCCTGTAAGTACAGGAAATCTGGATGAGACAGTGCAGGATCAACGTGATCTGCGAGAAATAGCTGATACCCTCTTCTTACGACGCACCATCCGTTCTGGACAAGCCATTCATCATACCAGCAATATCATCGTAGTAGGCGATGTCAATCCCGGTGCTGAAATAGTCGCGGGTGGAGATATCATCGTGTGGGGAGTGCTGCGCGGGATGGTCCACGCAGGGTACCCCGACAATGAAAGCGCTTGCGTCTGTGCGCTGCACCTGACTCCGGTGCAGTTGCGTATCGCCCACCTGCTCTCACGGCCACCTGAAGGAACAGATGTACAGCCGCGTCCAGAGGGTGCGGCGATCAGAAATGGCCGGATTGTGGTTGAGACCTGGGTCAATGGGCATCCACCACGAAAATAGTGAACACAAGGCGGTTTTTTAACTTAAATACACTTTTAGAGTTGGTAGTTCGTATCAGTAGAAACGACCCTCAAGGTCGCGTATACACTGTCTCAGACAGCGTTATGAAACAGTTGTCTTATATGGAGCGTACTTTATGGACAGCCGGGTGATAACCATCACATCAGGGAAGGGTGGCGTTGGCAAAACCACAACCACAGCGAATCTTGGTACTGCTCTGGCTATGCAGGGAAAAAGGGTCGCCGTTGTGGACTCTGATATCGGTCTGCGTAACCTTGATGCCGTCATGGGACTGGAGAATCGTATCGTCTATGACCTTGTCGATGTTGTTGAAGGACAATGCCGCTTGCGGCAAGCACTCATCAAAGATAAGCGCCTGCCCGAACTCTACCTGTTGCCTGCCGCTCAGACACGCGATAAAAACGCTGTCACCAGTGTCCAGATGGAGCAGCTCTGCCAACAACTACGCCAGGAGTTTGACTTTGTGGTCATCGATTCTCCTGCCGGTATTGAGCAAGGCTTTCGTAACGCGATTGTCGGTGCTGACGAGATTGTCATCGTGGCCAATCCCGAGATGGCTTCAGTCCGAGATGCCGACCGCATCATTGGTCTTGTAGAAGCCGCGGGCAAGCCCGAGCCGCGCCTGATCCTCAACCGGCTACGCCCTGAAATGGTGAAGCGGGGTGACATGATGGATGTAGCAGATGTCCTGGAAGTGCTCGGCATAGACCTTCTGGGTATTGTGCCCGAAGATGAACTGATCATTGTTGCCACCAATAAGGGCGAACCTATCGTCTACGAAAGACGCTCACGCGCTGGCCGCTCATTCCTCAATGCCGCCCAGCGTATCTTGGGTGAAGAAATTCCCCTCAACGAGATTATGGACGCGCCATCGCTTTTTGAGAGGCTGCGACGCTTTGTTGGGTTTGGCCCAGCACTGGCGGAGAGGCAGGTACGTTCTTAGCCATCCTGAAAAGGGGCATACGCTATGGGTCTTTTTCAATTTATGTCAGGTCGCAAGAAACCCACGCCGGGAGAGCTTGCCAAGGAACGCTTGAAGGTCGTGTTGGTACAGGATCGTATGAAAATCAATCCAGAGGTGCTGGAGTTGATTAAAGCTGATCTCCTCGCGGTGATCTCGCGTCGTCTGGATATAGACGAGCAGAATGTCGAGCTTACTATGGCTCGCGAGGACCGCTGGGATAAACTACATGCAAATGTCCCCATCAAGCGACAAAAGGTTGCATTTGAATGGGACCCGCCGGCACATACGACCGCCGTGACCGGCCTGCGTGGCAAGATAAGAGTCGAAGTAGAAAGGGAGGGTGAAGGCTAATATAGAAACAAATCTATAAATGGTTAAGAACTCACCTATCGTTTTGATCTTTTCTTAACTAAACCATCATCTCTTCATAACCAGAAGTAGACACCGATGCAGTAAGATGAAGTTGTGACCACACAGAGTCACGCGGAAGTGGGGTAAAGTGGTAAGAGCGTTTCTCCAGGAGGTAACTGCTTTGCGGATTTCTTCAGAACAGCTTTAACGATGCTTTCCCTTTCGCGATAGTGAAGTGCCGGTGTGCAGACACAACCAGGGCACGACGTTGTGCAAAACAGCGTGTCCTGGGGGATGACAGGTGGATGGGTGGTTGGATATGCCTTGAGGGCGTGGGGGGATGCAATACAACTTTTGCTGGTAAATCATCTTATTGTATGGTGGATGTGGTGGATGTGGGGTAGCTATTTTATCTGCGTATGGACTCATTGTGCCGTGCCTGTATGGGCAGGGTAGTATTGGAACATGCGCAGATAGTAGTGAAATAGGGTGATTTACTGGTAATGGGTGGCGGGATGTTGTAGAGTGGTTGATAGTTGTATTGTACTACATCAGGGCATATACAGGCGAGAGGTGTGTTGCACGCCGGCACTTCAGTGTCGCGAGAGGACAATCTTTTCCTGTTCATGGAGGTAACCGGAAATATGGATAGTCCAGGTATGGGGAACCAGGGTAGGGATGATAGTAAGAAGTTACAAAGCTTCCGACGCCATGCCAGTGGAGTGAGCAGCGCTTTATGGCCTGCCGATATGAGACGAAGCATGGCAACAGGGAGAGTTGCTCAGCGACAGAGGTCTCTAGTTGTGAGCGGAAAGAGGAGAGTTTTGCCAGCAACCACTTTACGCATAGGTACTTCGCTGGCATTGATGCTTATTTCCATGTTCGTGGGCGGCATAATAGTGGCCGCCCTGGTCTTGCGTTTGGAGTATCTACTATTAATTCCCATTGCCATACTTACAGTAACGACCCTCCTCATTACTCCACATTTACTGCTGAAACTCCATCGTACGTTCCGGCCAGTCGCCTTGCAGTCGCCACCCTCAAGAGAGCTGAGAGGCTCATCATTTTCCCCGATGAGACGGCGTTCGGCAGAGACCCCGCTGCCTATTGCCCCACTTGTGCGCGTTTTAGAGACGGTTGATCTTTCCCAAAGTGACGCTGAGCATTCCTTCGCCGCGGCTACAACTGAGGAAACCTGAGAAGCTAGCTATATGACCTTTAGGTGATTTCATTGACCTCTTGTCTACTACTATGTATCATACACCTCAGTAATGAAGTGAGGGGTAGCCTATATTTAGGAGATTGCTATGAGTGAGCAGCAGATACAGAAGGTCAAAGTCAAGCGGCTGGCCCACGTTGGATTGTGGGTCTCTTGGAGACGAGCATCATACCATAGGGCTCTTTAGTGACAGGCGCCCCAACGCAGGTAATGGACGTAACCCGTTTCAGCGTACTCATCTCCATCACCTGTCCTTCGAGGTTGATACAGATGCCGAACTCGCTGCACTTGCTGCTCGCCTCAACTTAGCGGGTATTGAAGTCAAGCTGGAAGAGCGTGATGGCCAACCTGAGATGGGTGATACCCTCTGGTTTAGTGATCCCGACGGCAACCGCATTGAAATCTCGGTTACCCCTGATGATGCCCTGGCACCCTCTCCTACAATAGCAGGAGAACTGCGAGCAGGGCTGCGTCCTTATCGCTTGCAACATATAGGGCTACAAACTCTACATCTAGAAATGATGGTTGAGTTTTATACTGAGGCCCTGGGTTTCGATATCTCGGATTGGCTGCTGCGAGAATGCGCCTGGCTGCGTTGCAATAGCGATCATCACACGATCATGCTCGTGCAGGGAAAGATGGATATCGATCATGTGGGCTATAGCATCACTGATGGGCAGGAGTTGTTGAAGTGGGCCGATTATCTGAGTCGCTGCCAGACCCCTGTTTTGTGGGGACCTGGCCGGCACGGGGCCGGCAATGATCTTTTCTTGCGTATGGCCGATGCCGAAGGTATACATATAGAGCTTTCTGGCGAACTCCAACAATACTACGACCACGATGTAACATCCCCGCCCCGCCTCTGGCATACACGTTCCAGGGCGCTCAACCTCTGGGGGAATATGCCCGCGTGGATACGCGAAGAGGTAAGGGTGTAAAAGAATAAGCAAGCAGGCAAGGGCCGCACGCAGTGTGGCCCTTGCCTGCTTGCTTATTCATTGATTACTGTATTCCTCATCGTTCCAATGCCCTCGATCTCCGTCTCCATGATGTCGCCTGCCTTGAGAAATTCGGGCGGTTTGCGTGCGAAACCGACACCACTGGGTGTACCAGTAGCGATGATATCACCCGGCTCTAACGTCAGGCCTCTAGAGAGAATGGCAATGATCTGCCGGACAGAGTAGATCATCATGCCTGTATTCGAATCCTGCTTGGTAACACCGTTCACGCGCAAGCGTATTGGCAGCTGCTGCGGGTCGGCAATCTCATCAGCAGTAAGAATCCATGGACCCATGGGGCAGTAGCCGTCAATACTCTTCCCCTTAAAAAACTGCTTGTGCCGGCTTTGTAAGTCGCGAGCCGTAACATCGTTAAGCACGGTGTAGCCAAAGACATATTCAAGCGCATCCTCCTCGCGAATGTTTTTGCCTTTCTTGCCAATAATTACCGCCAGTTCAGCCTCCCAGTCGACCTGTTCGGAGACGGTTGGATCAATGACAATATCGCCGTAGGGGCCATTCACGGTGGTAGGCGCCTTAGTGAAAAAAATAGGAGCTTCCAGGGTCGTAGTAGATCGCCCAGTGGCTTCGTCTGACTCCCTGGCATGGTCAGCATAATTGAGGCCCAGGCAAACAATATTTTTACGTGGCCGGAGAATAGGCGCGGCAAGTTGCACCCCGCTTACATCGTGTACTGCACCAATCGAAGCAAACGTCTTGACCTCACTAAAACGTCGTCCCGCAGCTTTGTCCAGGATAGCTTGTAAAACCAGCTTCCCTTTTTCGTAGTCTTCAACAAGTTCAAGCACCTGATCTGGTCCTATAATCGTAAGGGCATGGGCAGCCAGGTCAACGTCCAGAACCTCGCTATCCTGTATCATTCCGAGGTGTGGCCTGGGAAAATGGGTGGTAGAAAAGCTGACAAACTTCATGAGTATCTCCTTTACAGCAGTGTTGAACGCATTATCTCAAGTGGCGCAGGTTGGCCTGTCCACAAAGTAAAAGCCAATGCTCCCTGGTGCAGGAGCATAGACAGTCCATTGGCAGCGCGTAGGCCCAAATTACGAGCTTGACGGAGTAATTGTGTCTGTACAGGATTATAAATCATATCCAGGACAAATGTACCGGTATCAAAACGGGCCAATACTTCCGCCGGCAGCGGGCTGACATCTTCTGTTTCCTCATGGCTTCCCTCCCCTACTTGCTTGTTGCTAAAGTGCATCCCTACCGGGGTTGCATTGATGATGAGCGATGTAGAGCGGGGAATTAAAAAGTCTGGATTGCTCAAGCTAAAAACCTGGCAGGCACTGTCCTGCTGGACCTCGGTGGCGAGCTGTTGAGCGCGTTCCAGGTTGCGATTGACGATAATAAGATCATCAATCGATGCAGAGGCAAGCGCAAAAGCCGCGCTGCGCGCTGCTCCTCCTGCCCCGAGGAGCACAGCGGTATAGCCTTTGAGTGAAACGCCAGCGTTCTCAAGTTGCCTTCCAACTCCCTGCTCTACCAGCGCACGCAATAAACCGGGAGCATCGGTATTATAGCCGTAGAGATACTCATTGCGATGAACGATTGTATTGACGGCCCCAATGCGTGCCGCCAGGGGGTCAACTACATCCACCAGGGGAAGCACAGCCTCTTTATAGGGAATGGTAATATTGGCACCCAGGCACCCCGACGCGCGTAAAGAAGCAACGCGGGCAGGTAGTTCGCTTGCAGGCGTTTGCCAGAGCTCGTAGCGAGCAGGAATACCAAGGGCATCAAAGGCAGCCTGTTGAAAACGAGGCGAATAGGAGTGCGCGACGGGATTTCCGATGAGCCCGACACGTAGTGGTGAAGGAGTTTGTGATAGCTGTTCTTCGTTGCTAATAGACATGTATCTAAGGGCTCTTTTCTGCTTGACCTCTCACTGTCGTTCGCACACATTGTTTGTTGGTTGCGAATTGTGCCGCCTGCGGCGGCACAATTCGCAACCAACAAACAGAACAAGCCGCCGCAGGCGGCAAGAGGTTCTGAATAGTTACTTCACTGTATCATACGACGAAGGCAAGCGCAAAGAAGTCAACGAGACGTGATACTATAGAGAAGTACATAGCCCGTTTCTGGAAGAATGGAGAAAATAGTATGGAAGCGACACCCACAGTAATTCAGCCTCGCATGTCCTCAGCAATCATGCTCTTACGTCCTGCTCCCCTTGCCCACAGACAAGATCTACCTTCAGGGCAAGGAATAGAAGTATTCATGGTGCGGCGCGTCATCCAGAGCGATTTTATGCCGGATGTCTACGTCTTCCCGGGTGGCTCGGTCTCGGCCGACGACAAGGCGGCCGAGCTGGCGGAGGATGTGTGTACCCCTGTCGCACCAGCGGCAGCAGACCCCGAAGGTCGTACTGTACTGGGCACTGGGGTCAGGGCTGCCGCCATTCGTGAACTTTTCGAGGAAGCCGGCGTCCTGCTTGCCTATCGTACGGGGGAAATACTGGCCATCAACGAGGAGGACGTGCCTCGTTTTGCTTCCTATCGCCAGGCTTTTCACCAGCGCAGAGGTTCATTGGTTGAGCTGGCCCAGGCTGAAAAGCTCAGGCTGGCGACCGACCACCTGGGCTACTTTGCACACTGGATTACGCCCGAGGGGATGCCGAAACGTTTTGATACTCACTTCTTTATTACGACCGCGCCGGCAGAACAAGAGGCCGCGCATGACCGGCTGGAGACAAGCGAAGGTGTGTGGATTACACCTGCTGGGGCGTTGGAACGCTCCGAGCAAGGAACATTTCCCCTCGTCTTTGCCACCATTCGCCAGTTGCGCGACCTGGCAACCTTCGGCAGCGTAAAAGAGGCCCTTGAGTCTACTACTACGCGGCATGTCGTTACACATATGCCCCTCCTGGTTCGGGAGAATGGTGTAACCCGTGTCTACTTACCCGAGGACGCTGGCAACCCATGGGATGTGCCCGGACACATGACTAAAATGTAGGAGATTGCAATGCAAACGCCATATACGATTATCCTGGCCCCCAATCCTTCGATCATGTCCGGGCCGGGTACCAATACCATTGTACTGGGGAGCGGTGTCGAAGGAGCAACGGTGATTGATCCCGCGGTTGACGATGCGGCCTATCTTGATGCCATTGTAGAAGAAGGGACAAAGCGGGGTGGTATTCACCGCATCCTCATCACTCATGGGCACCCTGACCACATTGGCGGCGCTGTTGCCCTCAAGCAGCGGCTCGGTGTACCTGTGTACGCCTTCAGCCGGGAGGGCGTACCGGAGGCAGATGAGGAGATCGCCGATGGAACAGCCTTCCCTGCCAGCGATGACAGGCTGCGCGCCATTCATACTCCTGGCCATCGCTTCGACCATCTCTGCTATTTTCTAGAGGGACAGGGGACACTTTTTGCGGGTGATATCGTGGCGGGAGTGGGCACAGTAGTCATTAAACCACCAGAGGGCGATATGCAGGACTACCTCGACTCGCTCAGGCGCTTGCAGGAGATGGATATAGCGGAAATAGTTCCCGCTCATGGTCCAACCATTACGGATCCACAGGCGAAACTTAGCGAGTACATAGCTCACCGTATGCAGCGCGAGCAGCAAATAATAAGCGCGTTAGAGGTATTGCGGCGCGGCACGACCATTCCTCAGATCGTGCAGCAGGTATATACCGATGTCGATCCACGCCTGCATCCTGTAGCCGCGTGGTCTGTCGAAGCCCATCTTTTAAAATTGGAGCGCGAAGGGCTGGCCGAGAGATTGGAAAATAGTGAATGGGCCCTGGTCACGCCAACGGCGTAAGTGAACCTGGCAGCCGCTAGGGCTGCCAGGTTTGTTATCTCCTCACCAGTAAACCCAGGGCTGTCACGGCGGCCAGTCCCAGGCAAAACCAGCCGGGGGTTGGCTGGTGCTCTAACGTCAGTATAATGCCGCCGGCCATCTCTGCCAGAAACAGCATAACCCAGGAGACACTGCCCATGACCGAGGCATTACTTTCATTACCCCTATCTCTGCCTCTTTGCCGCCCACGACGGCGGGACCTGCCATTGCGCTGACTGTCGGCCAGCTTCACCTCGATCTGTCCCGTCTCAAGCTTAGTGACGACCCGCTCCAATGAACGGGGCAGGGTCAGGAGTATACGGCCGGTATCAACTAACTGATTCAATATTTCCTGGATGGTCTGTCCCGATCCCTCGGCGTCAAGTCCCAGGAATTTCCGCGCATAGGGTGTAGCAACCTCAACAAAGTTAAACTCTGGCGCTAAGCCTGTCGAAACACCTATCAGCGTACCAATGGCGCGCCCGGTAAAAGCGAATTGTGCTGGAATCTGAAAGGGCTGACCATAAAGTAGATTCTCGATATCCCGTGACACATCGGGAATCTCTAGTTCGCGGGCCTCACCCAATGTCATGCCATAGTATTGTTCCATCATCAGCGCCATGGCTCGTTCAATGGCTATCATGTTGGCGCCTTCACCGATAAATCCCAGCCTGTTCAGCGAATCGACCAGGGCATGAGAATCTCGTGCGATGAAACTCAAGAACAGGTCTTTCAGCGCTTTCTTCATATTTTTCGTCAGTGAGCCGACCATACCAAAATCGACAAATTCTATGATAGGACCACTACCGTCAGGCCCTTTCTTGATGAAGATATTGCCGGGATGAGGGTCCGCGTGAAAGAAGCCTTCGGTGAAGAACTGGTAGAAGTAGGTCCTGACGGTACGCTTGGCCACTTCCAGGCGGTTTATGCCTGCCGCCTCTAGCGCGGCGTAGTCATTTATCTTTATGCCGTTGATCCACTCTAGCACAAGAACCCGCCGCGTCGTATAATCGTCGTGCACACGCGGGATATAGATGGTCGGGTCATCCTTGAACATCTCGAGGAAGTGCCTGGCGTTGGCTCCTTCGGTGATATAATCAATTTCTTCATAGACGGTGCGTTTAAATTCCCGGTAGACGCCCATCAGGTCGATAAATTCGCCGGTATCGACGAAGCGGTTAATCACCCAGATGACAAACTTGAGTGTGCTCAGGTCCGAGCTCACAAGCTGATCGATGTTGGGCCGCTGAACTTTGACGGCGACCTCCTCACCTGTAGAGACGAGAACGGCTTTATGTACCTGGCCAAGCGAGGCTGCCGCAGTACACTTGCGTTCCAACACGCTGAATACTTGATCGACCGGCTTCCCTAATTCTGCCTCGATGAGAGCGACAACATGAGTGAACGGGGCAGGTGGGACCTCGTCCTGGAGCGAGCCGAGCACGGCAAGCGCCTGTTCCGGCAACAGGTCGGCGCGAGAGCTGAGGAACTGCCCAAGTTTAATCATCAAGACACCGAGCTTTATCGCGGTAGTACGGAAGGCTACCAGCACCTTGATCAAGACTTCGATGTTCGGTTGTACTTCGTAATTGCCGCGCTCGCGAGCCCGTATTACGCGGCGTCGCTCGCGGTATATAATCCAGATGGTCCAGAGCAGAAGACGGGAGACGCGGAGGAAGCGTATCATTTGCGAAAATCTATTAATTCTTGGCACTTTTGCACGCATATCAGACCCTTTCGTTAGCTATTCCATAGCATAACACATGTACGTAATAAGGAGAGGAAGAGTTCTATAGGAGCAAGCACGGGCCGACTTTCCTGAGATAGCCTGCGCCTTCTCCTGAAGGCGGCTTGATGATTCTTTACTCATTTTCCCCGCAAGGACGGAGAGCTGCCTGGGAAATTAATATGAGGAAGGAGAAAGTGTCCAGGACTTAAGGAAATGTAGAGTCTGTTCACGGGGGTAAGCACAGCAGATTTGGGGTAAATTGTCTGCTTGCTTCTTGTTTCTCGCAAAAACGCGGGGATTCTGGTTTTTCGAGAGGAGGAAATGCGCTCAAAGGAGGATCGATTCTGTCCTGCTTGCAGGTTATACTGAAAGAAAGCCATCTGATTGATGGCTTTCACAGAAGAAAAGGGAGAAACACCTATAAGCGACACACACATTGCGAGGACTCGGCCAAGAAAGCATGACGCGCACAAAGACTCACAGAAGTGTGATTTGTCTCAAAATTCGCCTCTGTCTAGATTTGGTGTAAACCGCTTCATTGCTATGCTTGATCTCTTCGAAATTGACGCATAGCAAGCAGACAATTTACCCCAAATCTGGACAAGAGACAAGTTATGGTTCTTCCGCAGCCTTGCTGAAAAAGAAGTGTGTCGGTTCAGTGCAAGACACCTGACTCAAAGGGTTCTCTCGCCTGCCTCGTGCTCCCCTCCATCGGAAGGAGGGGCACCATGTCCCTCCAACGATGCGTTTCTTGCTCTCCCTCTCTGAATGAGAACGAGGCCGAGCACTGACATACTAACCTGGAACAGACTGAAGAAGAAGGAAAGACCAAGAACACCACTGATCAAAGCAAAGACCGGACCTTGACCGGGAAGAAAATACAGTCCAACAAAGGCCGCTGTTGCCAGCAGACTAAAGAGAAGAAGCCCTCCCAATGTGCCTCTCACCGTTGGCCTTCTGGTCGTTCTTCGCGCATGCATTCCAGCGGTGCCATCCCTGGCCTGGCGTTGCGCTAAAGAGGCTTGCCTCATACGAAACACCACTCTTGGTAAAGTCAAAGTGCAGTAGAGCAGTGCGCCAAAGACGCCACGCAAGAGTGCAAACCAGCCACTACGATTGAGGACAATGAGGAGAATCATAATGCAAGCAAGCAAGAAAAACAGGATGAGCACATACAGGATCCTACCGAACAGACGACAGCCCTGAGCTAACGACATATTCAGACGTGGTTGGTCTACTCCTACCTCATGCTCCATAGGTCTTGCTCCTGCTTTCAAGAGGTGCAGAGATGCTCCCTCTCTTTCTGACATTCGTCCTCTCTTCTACGAAGAAATCTCACCAAAGTTGCTTTTTACTGTTTTTCAGAATCTCTCTCCTTTACTCTTAGCAGCGCAATTCTCCTCTTACTCCTCAATCAGCGAGCCTGCGGAAGAACCAAGTTATGCCTCCTGTCCAATTTTGGTGAAAAGGTGAATTGATGAGTTATTTCGACCTGGTGAACACGCATGAAGGTTGAGACAGATCAAATCGATAAGCTCAGCCTTCACCAAAAGTGGACATGAGCCCCAATATCATTGACAAATACATGGCTCGGCTCCCTCGTGCTGAACGGGCGGGCGTTCTGAACCATGGAGCCACCGCAGGAGGTTCTTCATGGCAATTCCTTTCGCTCTCCGAGAGAAAAATGGGAAGAGTTGTCTCTGGTCATACGACGATTCACGAATCCTCTGCGTCACAGCGCGTTAGCGCGCTACGCCCGCTCCACCTTGGTGGGAATCTCGTCTTTGCAAAGACAAGATCCATAAGAGTGCGCCTTCGTATGGGAGAGCAAATGCTCGCTTGTTTAGCGTCATCTGACGATTTTTCATGTGTCCAATTCCTTTTACTCTACAAGGCGTGGAGAACCCGGCTTTCGCAGTAAAGGAAATCCAGCCCTGCCGTAGCCCATGTGCTTAATCAGTTTGAGCTTGTTCACTTTTCCCTCAACCAAACCGTTGTTTTGAGGAAGAGGTCAGTCCAGCCACCACTGCCGCTATATCCCTTCTCTTTGATCTCCCGGTAAAGTTGCGAGCCATTTTTGTATCCTTGCTTCCACCTCTTGAGAGCATAAGGAGCATAGGGGTCAAACAAGCTTCGCCGTTTCCGCCGAGCCTCAGGAAACGCACCTGCTTTGAGCCACTTTTGAATAGTTCGTGTACTTAACCTCACACGATGAGCGATATCTGCCTGCTCGAAGCCTTGTGTGTGAAGGGCAATCACTTGTTGATAGCGGTCATAGCGTTGCGCCCGCCGCGTCAAACGAGCGCGTTCAAAGCCAGGGTCGCGTGCAGGTTTCCAGGTTTTGACGGAAAACGCTTTGATCTGATCATTGTGAGCTTTAGGAGGAGACACGATGTCCGAGCAAGAAAATCTGCGGATCATTGGGGAGGCCTATGAAGCACTGAATGCGCATGACCTGGATCGCTATACCGCATTACTGGATGAATCGTACATGTGGGAAACGGGAACGCTACCAGCAGGGCCTTTTGTTGGGCGGGAGGGTGCCCGGCAAGCGATGGAAATGTACTACCGCGCCTTCCCGAACCTCCACTACGAGATTGAACAGCACATCGCTTGCGGTGATTATGTGACCACTCGCTGGCGGATCACTGCGACCCATGAGGGTGCTTCCTGGGCATTCCAGCCACCAGGCGGGAAGGCGACATTCACGGGTGTAACGTCACCACCCTCAAAAACTGGAAAATCGTCCATGCCTGGGTCTACTTCTGTACTGGCCGTGTGCTCCATCAGATGGGCATGTTACCGCTTCCAGGATAGACTGGTTAGTAACTTCTGTGACCCCTTTTCCACATGGGAGACAAAAAGCTCAGTAGTGAACTGCTGCCAGGTTCCTTAGCGAGGATACATTTCAAACACTTCCTCTTAAAGCATCCGTGACGAAACACAGCGCAGGGTCGGCTCTCTCTTGTTCAGCAAGCTTTATCCGTCGTATAGTGGTATATTGGTATTGTTAGCCGATGCAAGCATGCTCGATGAGCGAGCGCCACCTATGCAAGGAGTTCTCATATCATGGATGTTGCGTCTCTTCATTCACCTCGGAACGGGGATCTGACGCTCGCAGAAAAGACGCTCACTCCACTGACAGATGCCCATATGACCGAGGTTGAGAGAGGGTTACGTACATCGAAGGGGGATCCATCATGCAAGAGGCTGGGGTGTCGTTCCTGACCACCTGGCAAACCTTTTACGTCATCATCGGCTCCGCTGCTGCGACGCTGACTGGATTGATGTTCGTGGTGATTTCCTTGATTGTGGGGTCTCGGGCGCGAGTGTCGCCGGGGAGTGGGGGGATTGCAACATTCAGCACGCCAACAGTCGTGCATTTTGGCGCCGTTCTGCTGATCTCCGCGATTCTGAACGCGCCGTGGCAGGCGCCCTGGTATGCTAGCCTGCTGCTCGGCCTCTCGGGTCTGGGGGGAGTGATATACGTCATCATCGTGCTCCGGCGAACGCGTCGTCAGACGGACTATCAACCGGTGCTGGAAGACTGGCTGTGGTATACGGCTTTTCCCTTCATTTCCTACACAGCACTCGTCGTCGCGGCGATTGTGCTCCCGGGCAATCCGTCGTCGGCACTGTTCGGCATCGGTGCGGCTACGCTTCTGCTCCTGTTCACCGGTATCCACAACGCATGGGATACTGTGATCTACATTGCCATCGAGCGCTCCCAGCCCGAGAATAAGAGTCAGGACTAGAATTGTCTGACTTGAGAACCTGCGGGCCGATCTCCTTCGCGGGTGAACATTGCCCGGTCGAGTTCCAGGGCTTTATGGAAGGCGGAGCCAGGGACGGCGCGTGCCGCTCGCGAGATTGTGCAGGATTTGGCCTAGAAGGGCTCATATAATGAGGGGAGTATAGCACAAATAGTAACGAAAAGCAGCACGAAAACCTGAAGAGTGTTATACTGTTCAAGGCAAAGCTGAAGTACGGAATAAGTAGAGGAAGCGTTTTAATACAAGTCAGATAAACTAGTGCTCTGTTACGCTTGATTTGACGGCTGAAATGTAGTGGCGATCCCTTGCGGTCGCCAGGTTCCGACCCCCTCACTTGAAGCGTAACAAAGCACCTGGTTCTCTGTCAATGTTCAATTGATGAGTGAAATGTAGTGGCACCTCTTGTGGGTGCCAGGCCCCCCTAGAGGAGGATCTCTTGGACGGTTGTAATCGCGCACAAGCGCTTATGCTCGATAACGGCTATAGTTTACGCTTTTTTAATCAATCACCTCCCCCACCGAAAGCGCGCTCATTTGAACTCGCCGATGATAGTGTGCAGTATGCTCCTGATCGACCAGGCGACGTCAAACACGTCAAGCTAGTGATCACGCTTGACTTTGAGCAGGAAACGGTCAGAGGTACGGTAAGTACGACCTTTTCCACTCTCTATGAAGAGATAAAGACCATTTCGTTCGATGCTATAGACTTGCATATTGAGCGTGTCACACTGGCTAGCAGCGCTGGAGGTGGGCAAGCGGAGCCTCGGGAATTGGCTTATAGCACTGATGGGAAGAAGCTGGTTGTTAGCTTAGATCACCCCTACTACTATGGTGAAGTGTTCACCGTCAATGTTGAATACCACGCGAAGCCACGTACCGGTCTGCATTTTATTAAACCAGCGCCTGAAGATCCGACGCGCCCGGTGCAGGCCTGGACCTTTGGGCAGCCTCGTTACCATAGCTACTGGTTTCCCTGCCATGACGCACCTAATGACCGGGCTACGACTGAAATCATTGCCACGGTTCCAGGCCACTTCCTGACCATCTCAAATGGCAACCTGCTGAGTATTACCGATCACGGCGCGACGAAGACCCACCACTGGCGGCACGATGTGCCTCATGCCACATACTTGATCTCGCTTGTCGTAGGCGATTTTGCTGTGATCGAGGATTCTTACAATGGCATCCCTGTCAACTACTACGTGCGCCCTGATCGCAAGGACGACGCGCACTATTACCTGGGCAAGACGCCTGAGATGATGCGCTTCTTCTCAGAATATACTGGCGTTGAGTATCCCTATGGCAAGTATGCCCAGACGGTCGTCGAGCTGTTTGGTGGCGCAATGGAGCATACCACTGCTACCACGCACAGCTTCATGCTGCTGCTCGATGAGCGGGCCGCCCTCGATTTCGACTATGTACCCGTCGTGGCGCATGAGCTGGCACACCAGTGGTTTGGTGATCTTGTGACCTGCCGGGACTGGCCCAACGGCTGGTTGAATGAAGGCTTCGCCACCTACTTTGAGGAGTTGTGGAACGAGCACGACCTCGGCGGCGATTATTTCAAGCAATCGATGCTCGATCTCAAGCACGGCTACCTCAGCGAAGATCATCACTATCGCCGGCCAATCGTCTATCACGTCTATCATAGGGATGGCTTCGAGCTCTTTGATGGGCACATGTATAACAAAGGCGCCTGGGTACTGCACATGCTGCGTCATCAACTCGGTGAGACAGGATTCAAGCGGGCAGTAAAAACCTATCTCGAGCGGTACCGTGAGCGCGAGGTGATCACAGCCAATTTAGAGCGCACCTTTGAGGAGGTGACGGGGCACAGCCTGGCCCAATTCTTCCAACAGTGGGTGTACCAGGGAGGCTATCCCGCCTTTGAGGTAAATTATTCATGGGATAGCGAACACTCCATGGCCAGGTTGAAGATCAAGCAGACCCAGCAGGTCGATGAATTGACGCCTTGCTTTGTCACACCGGTTGACCTCGCTTTCACCGTTCCAACCTCGGATGAGGTCTCCAGGAATGAACACTCAGGCGCCACCCGCACGATATCTGTGCGCGTGATGACAGGTGAAGATGGGCAGGTCGATCAAAGCTTCTATGTGCCGTTGGAGCGCGAACCGGTCATGATTCGTTTCGATCCTGACGGCTGGCTGCTCAAAACACTCAAGTTCGAGCGTTCAACAAGGATGATGCGCTACCAGCTTGCCCATGATGCAGATGTACTGGGTCGCATCGAGGCCACTGAAGCATTGGGTGAAGCAGCCGATGATGAAAGCGTGGAGGCTTTGAAGGCGGCATTGTTCAACGATGCTTTCTGGAGAGTGCGTGTAGCGGCAGCCCGGGCATTGGGGGTTATTGGTAGCGAACGTGCCCAGGCTATCCTCTTACAGGGACTCGAGGAGATGGATGCGCCAGAGTTTTCCCGGGTACGTACAGCCATTGCCCGTGCGCTGGGACGATTTCAGGTACCCCAACAAGCCGATCTCGCCGCACGCTCCGCAGAGGCGCTTCGTACGCTGTTAGAGCGCGGCGATATCAGCTACCGGGTAGAAGCTACGGCCGCAGAGGCGTTAGGTAAGACGCGCCAGCCTGGCTGCGTCGATCAATTGATAAAGCTGCTTGATCGGCCTACGTGGAATAACGTGGTCCAGAATGGCGTCTTCAGGGGATTAGCAGCAACGGGCGAGGATCGCGTAGTCGAAACGCTTGCAGCCTATCTTGACAATGCCCAACTGCATCCGACAATGCGCCTGGCAGCCTGCTCAGGCATGCGGGCACTTGGTGGCAATCACTATCTCTACAGTGAAGAGGCTCGCCAGCGGGCTGTCACGGCTCTTTGTCACGCGGTTGAGCACGATCACTGGGAGCCGGTACGTGGGGTCTCTGCAGAGGCCCTGATGTCGCTCGGTGAAAAACGTGCTATCGGTGTGCTGGAGCGAGCAGCCAGCCATGAGACAGCGTCGGCGGCGCAACGTGATATGCGTGTTGCTGCCCATGTCCTGCGTACCGGGGATAAGTCCGATGAACAATTAAAGCAGTTGCGTAAGGACCTTGACGAGGTACGTGAGGAGAACCGCAAGCTGAAAGAGCATTTAGGGGCGCTCGAAGCAAGAATCAAGTGATGAATTATTAACCGGCGTGGTCGACGGAGCTGACCACGCCGGTTAATAATTCATCACATTAGCCCTTTTTGGCTGATGCCCTTAGTATTTCTATATTTGCATGCAACATTTTACCTATTTCAGCCGTCATCTATTATAAAGGGGAAGGCTATTTTAAATATATTAAACGGCGGAGGTGAACCTTGCCTGGCGTCCGAGTGAAAAATTCTCTGAAATTTACTGGCAGAATGCGCGATATCAGCTCGTGGCAGAAGGGTGATATCACTTCACTGAGTTCGCGAGAAAAGAAACGCTATTACAAACGTAAATCTGCTATTGAAGAGTACTTTAAGACTGAAGCATCCATTGATGAGATAGCAGGCCGGCACCATCTTTCAACAGAGATTGTTTTGGAACTGGCTGAAAAGTGTTTGATGCAGCATGAGGACGGTAGTGCCTGGGGTTTTCGCGCCTTGCTCCCCGGTGTTGCCGTTATAGATCATGCGCCTCAATCTGCTTTAGATACCTCAGATACCTCAGATACCTTAGATACGTCAGATGTTTCAGAAGAGAGCAAATCACCCGAGAAAGATGTATTAGACCCGGGTGTAGAGGCCAGCAATACATGTTCAGAAAGCGGCCCACCTGCACAAAGACAACAAAGCGCTATGCTCATCGAGGAGACGGTTGACGATGAGGATACGGCCAAACGCCGGGCAGTCAAACCACCTCCTTTGACACCTGTATTGGACATGGATGTTCCAGAAACGCCACGTCCCTCCTTCATGAAAGATGAGGATGAGGAGGATGAGGAGGATGAGCATCCGGTGGAAAGCCTGGAAGAGACAACCGGAAGCTTAGTGGAGGTGGCGGTTGAGAGACCAGCGGCCATAAGCGAAGTAGAGACAGTTGACCAGGTAACACAGGAAAGAGAGGAAATACTGGTACCTGCCGGGGCAGAAGAAGAGCCTGCCAGGGTAGAGAGGATGTTAGCGGAGGGAGAAGAGACAGTCATAGAGGAGATGCCAACTCCCGCCGAAGTGACTGCACCTCTTGGGACAGAAGTGTCCGATGTAAGCAATGTATCTGACCTGGTCCCTACAGGGTTGCCCTTTCCCATCAGGAATGGGATGTATATTGCTAATAAGCGGGCAATTCAGCGACGTTCAGCATATAAACGCTGGCAGCGTGGTCTACACGACCAGCAGAAGCACCAGCACACTCTGCGAATAGCAAGACTTGTCATTGTGGCAGCCATGTTCGTCTTTGTGCTCTTACCGGCAGGGGCGGGAGTTGCTGCTTATAGCGCCTATAGCAATATCAATGCTATGGCTCATGATGGACTTAATCATCTACTCAAAGTAAAGAGCTTACTGAATATTTCAAAAAGTGATCCTACTGCAGCGCTTAACGCGACGAAACTACAGCAAGCGCAGGTTGAGTTCAAGGGGGCGGAGGTTGATTTTGTGCAGTTACAACAACTGGTGGACCGTCCAGATATTCAAGGGGCAATTACGCAATTTTCGCCGCAGTATGGTAGTAAACTAGGTGAGGTAGTAAGTCTGGTGCAAGTTGCGCTGGACGTATCGCGAATGGGTGATGAACTGACTGGCGTAGGGCTTATTGGCGCAAACATTATTCATGCCTCGCCTCTTACTAGTAACTCTAACAAACCACTCATCAGTGCAAGCGATGTCTTAGCTATCGAGGGCGCAATGGTGCACGCCCTTTACTATATAAGCGATATACGTGCTCAGATGAGCCACATATCGCTTAAAGACCTACCAATCAGTAATTCTCAAAAAACGCAACTTGCTTCTTTGCTACCACTATTGCCCAAAGCACAGGATATGATTGTTCAAGCTCAAGGCCTGATTGGCCTGGTCACCTGGATGTTAGGCGTTGGGCAGCCACGCCGCTTCTTGATACAGACTATGGACCGTGCCGAGCTGCGTCCCGGTGGTGGTTTTACCGGACAATATGGCATTGTTCAAATTCAAAATGGCCGCGTAACTCCCCCTTCTCTAACTGATGTTACGCTGCTTGACTATGCCGGCAATGGGACAGCCATTGGGCGCAGGACACCAGATGGATATAGCTGGATGAACTTTGGCAACTGGGGAATACGTGATTCCAACCTCTCTGGCGACTTCCCAACCACTGCTCGTATGACTATGCAGCTATTCCAGGATGAAGGGGGCGGCCCTGTCGATGGTGATATTGCCTTTACACCATCCCTCATTGGGCACATTCTTGATGTGACTGGTCCAATTAAAGTGCCAGGATATAACGAGACCATTACCTCGAAGAACCTGGAGGAACGGCTGCACTACTATCAACAAGATTATTCGGCCATTGCGCGAGAAAAACAGATCAGCGGTAACTACTCAAAAAGCGGTCGTAAAGCATTCACCTCGACTCTTGGTAAAATCCTGCTGGATCATTTGCGTCATCTACCGGTAAAGCAACTGACGGAAGTAGTGAAGGGGGCTATCAAAGATATCCAATCACACGACCTGCAGATTTACTTCACCAATCCCGCTGTCGAAGGTTGGTTGGTACAGCATGGCTATAGTGGCTCGACCGATACATTCTCAAAGCAGGACGGTTTTACGGTTGTCCAGGCGAACATCAGTATCAGTAAGGCCAGCCAGTACGTACACACGTTCGAACATGACGACGTGACCTTAGATGCTCAGGGAGGAGCGAAGCATAACCTGACCATTACCCTCAATTACCAGCAAAAAGGCCCCGTCTATGGTTACGATACGTACGCCGACTATATACGAGTTTATGCTCCTCAGAATGCTCAGTTCATCTCTGGAGATGGTTTCGATAGCGGGCATGCCCTTTGTACACCAGGTACGCCTAAGCCCTCACCTGGTAGTAGAGGATCACCTCCTACTACTAGCGGCTGTGGGCAATATAACGGGTACTTTCCGAGCGCTGCTCGTAACTGTCCCAATGGCAACTACTCCCTGGGCATGCATGGTTTCACACTCGATGGCACCTCTCTCGCCTGGCCTGTCGATAGCCTTGGGCCCCCTACAGTGCTCAGGAGCGACCTGCCTGGACGCGCTATGTGGGGTGGCATGACGGAGACGCCTAAGAACTGCATTTCTACCATCACTGTCTCCTGGTACGTGCCCAATGCTGTGAAGAAGGTGAACGGACAGCCATCTTACAAGATACTGGTGCAGAAGCAAGGTGGCTACATTCCTACCATCGAGCTAGCAATTGATGCAAGTGCTATCAAGGGTTTGAAGAACTTCACTTTCAAGGGCGATATCAACGCCGATAGATACTTTGTGCTGGCAGTACCACCAAAAAAGAAGTAGAGAGTGTGTACATTTTTGAGACATAGAACAGTTAGCGGAGCGAACCAAATTGCTGCATATGCTTGCGCTCCCTGGCCAGTGCATCGGCAGGGAGTGATTTCTCACCGCCGAGAGTACGCGCTCGCAGCGTTAGCTCGGCCGCTTCTTCCATAACAATGATGAGTTGGGCCGCGTAGTGCGCATCGCGACCAAAGGCCAGGAGGCCATGGTTAGCCAGCAGGACGGCAGGAACAGTGGGATACTCCTGTAGTCGTAGCACAATATTGGCTACGGATTCCAGCGAGCCACGTGGAGCCCAATCCGCTACAGGAATGTCCTCGGTGACGCCGAAACGCAGCAAGGCTTCATATACGCACGGCAATGGCTCGTGGGCAAGAGCGAAGCTTGTGATATGAGGTGAGTGTGTGTGAATGACGGCCCCAACATCTAGCCAGCTGCTTCGGAGTCAGGTCGGCGATGGTTCCCCTGGCTGTAATCAGCATCTGCTCTGTTCCGGGTAATCTCACGCTGAGATTGCCGTGTCCACTATGCGACATGACACCGCACTGAAAGAGCAGGTTTGCAGCCTGGATAAGGTGTTCTTTCAACTCACTATCGTTAAAGTTCGTCATCCGTTCCTCTCTTTTCCAGTAACTATTCAGGTACCTGACTCATGCCGCCTGCGGCGGCGAACGAGAAAGAGGGAGGCGAGCTGGGGACACCCCAGACCCCGGCAGGAGGACTGCGTCCCCCTGCTGAGCAGTTATCTTTCCCGGGCTAATGCTAAGGCTATTATACATGATGCTCTATCTATCCTGCCACTTCGAAATCCACCTCTCAGAGCTTCTCAAACGTCGTCGAATGTGCTCCCTACCCCAAGGGAGAGAAAGAGCGTGGCGCGGCGGGTGGGACCCCGCCGCGCCACGCTCTTTCTCTCCTTCTTTTGCAGCCGCAGGCTGCTAGTCTTAGCTGAGCAATGTGACTTTTGAGAAGCCTGATCTACCTCTAAATGCCCCGCGTGGGCCGTTTATTTTTATTGATCTGCATACATTTTTAAGCTCACTAGCAAGGAATCGGAGATCTATTCGGACATGGCATATTATAATACTCAACGACAACGCGGCAGTAAAAAAGCCATCTTTATGACACTGGTGTTACTGATGACAGTGTTGCTCAGCGCATGCAATGGAGACCCACAGGCACAGCAGAACGCAAGCTTGCAGAAAATTCACCTGGATCGTTCGCTTGCTCATGCTCGCAGCATTGGCGTTCCTGGCACTGTTCTCCAGCCTATCGTGAAGCAAGAGCGACAGATCAGCAGTACGAATGCACCATTCACTCTATTTAGCGGCCAACCTGTAACTGATTACTACAACAACATGGCCCAGAGTTACCAGGCACTCGCGCTCAGGGTTTCGAACCTGGAGAAGCAGGTAACTGCACAATATGATTACCAGGCCTACCGCGATATACAGAACTTTGAGACCTCGATAGCGGAGCGACGGTCACAAAACTTTATTGAGGTCAAGACTTTTATGACCCAGCTTGCCCAGGATCAAGCATTATTAGCTAGAGCTCACACTCCAAACGACTACCTGCAAATCAGTTACAGTGCCAGGCGTTCCACACAAGCCCTGCAACTGATGGGGCCTGCATTTGACAAGCTGCAGTCTTTCAAGCAGATGACCCAGCAGCTGCAAGCATCGAATGTCGACATCACTGCACTGGCTCAACAGGAGAGTGATGACCTCACGATCTTCCGCAACGCCAACAAACCTGAAGACTTCATATACCTTCTAAACCAGCTGAGCGCGCAGATACAGCAGGCAACTGTTTTCTCCGTTCAGGCCATTCCCTACGTTGGAGCATATCAGGGCGCTCTCAAACTGCAAAAATTTAGCGCACAGATTGACGAGGCCAGAAGATATGGGGCAGATGTATCAACATTCGTACTTCATCTCCATAACGACCAGGCTGCCCTGACTTCAGCGAAAAGTAACGAGTATGCCGGGATATTATCCCAGATCGATAATGATCTTGCTGCTATTCAAATTCCCTTGATACGCGCTAAAACCCATTACTACCTCCAGCAATTCAAGCACGAGGTACAGGTATGGGGTAATCACCATCGTTATTCGGACGGATTCGATGGTAAATCGTACAACCTGGATTACGAGTACGACCAACAGGGGATAGGCTCAGATCTGGACGCTGCTGTACAGGCTGCCCAGACGGTCGATGATTACCAGTCTGCCATTTCGCTCATCAATAATTCTCTCCTCCATTTAAAAGCCATGGAGCAAGACTACACGGATAGGGCTCCCTGGGACTGGGCTCACATCGCAGACTTTCGCCTGTTGAAGTATTACAATCTCTACGGTCCCGGTTCAGGCTCTGTCATGGTTGTATCGCTTGTTGAACAAACGATGCGCTTCTATCAAGGCGGGAAACTAGTACGAGCTTTCCAGGTCACCACGGGACAATATGACCGGCCAACGCCTCCAGGATTATGGAACATCTTTCTGCGTGAGCACCCCACGGAGTTCAAATCAAGCGAGCCGCAGGGGTCTGCCTTCTGGTATCCACCCACCAAAATTGATTACGCCATGGAATACCACGATGGCGGCTACTTCTTTCATGACAGCTGGTGGCGTGCTGATTACGGTGTTGGTACCAACTTCCCCCACTACGACAGCGGCGGGGATGAAGCGTTTGCCGGCAATGGCAGCCACGGCTGCATCAATATGTTCCCTGACGATGCAAACTGGCTGTACAACCACACAGGATATGGAACAGCTGTGATTGTCTACTAACAACCTGGCAAAGAGGGGCCTAAACAGAGCAGAGAATCAGGCATCGAGCTTCGCCCGATGCCTGATTCTCTGCTCTGTTTATCCTTCTTCTATCACATTGACAGCTTTTTGAAGACCGGCTCGGGAATCCTTCTCAGCATAAACATGACGGGACGCCAGTACCAGGGTAAGTAGACCACTTCCTTGCGCTTCTTCATAGCCTGGTAGACACCCTGCCCGACGCCGCGCACATTGGCAAACAGCAATCCCTTCTTCAAAGCAGCCGTCATAGGCGTATCAACTATACCAGGCTTTATGGTCACAACGGCAACCCCTGACTTATCCAGCCGGTTACGCAGCCCTTGCAGAAAAATACTCACCGCACCCTTGGAAGCGCCATAGACATAGTTGCTTTTCCGTCCACGATCACCTGCCACAGAGGAGACAACCGCGATACACCCTCGTCTCTGCTGTTCAAAATAATTAGCCAGGATGGTCAGGAGAGAAATCACACTGGTACAATTGGTGGCAAATTCTTTCAGCGTCTCCGTCACGCTCTTCTCGCACTTTTGCTGATCTCCCAGGGTGCCATAAGAAATGAGCACCATGTCGAGTCCATCAAGTGTTCTGATGGCCGTTTCGACCATTTCCTGGTGACGGTCAAGATCATTCACATCGAGCACGAATGTCTCTATGCGCTTTGCCCCCCGTACCTTCAGGTCGTTGCCAATATCCTCAAGTTTTTCGGCGGAGCGAGCGACCAGGAAAAACTCCACGCCATCCTTAGCGAACCATTTGGCCGCTTCCTGGGCAATCGCCGACTCATCGTATTAAACCGTTTACACCTTTACTAATTTTTCAGAAAAACTTACACGCCGCCAGAAACTGGAGGAGAAGTGTGGATCAACGTAGCGGGCAAACTCCCTCCATTTAGGGAAAAACGCCTGGAAGTTCTCGGCGTTCATACGAGCATCTTTTGCCGGGTAAACAGCTCCTCCGCTCTCGCGTACAATTGTGTCCAGGTCATCGAGCACATGCAGGGTCTTCTGTCCGCCGTAAGCAAAGTCCAGTGCCAGGGTTATCCCTGGTCGTGGGAAAGACAACATGCCAGGTGATTCCATATCGCCAAACGTCTTCAGCACGGTCAAAAACGACCCTTCGCCTGAACGCCGTATGCGACCCAGGATTTCCCTCATGGCAGCAAAGTTATCCTCAAAGGGCACAACAAACTGGTACTGTAAAAAACCACGTTTCCCGTACATGCGATTCCACTCGTGGATAGAGTCAAGAGGATAAAAGAACGGCTCGTAAGGAACAACCTTGTGCACTCTCTTGCTCAACTGCGTATGGTAATACAGCTCGTTAAAGGCCTTAACAGTAAAGGTGTTCAAGATAAAAGAGGGAAAGTCAAAAGGTACCACGAGAGGCAGCTTTTTCCGTACCCGTTGGGCCGCTCGCGACTCTGACCGGTTATGATTCCCACACATGAAAATCCCCCTGCACAAAGCCTGTCCACCAATCAAAATGTCTACCCAGGACATCGAATACTCGTACTGCTTATCCGTTTCGGCAGAAATCTGCACAAATTCGTCCAGCGACGAAAACTGAATGCGCTCCATGTCAATGAAGGGATTAACGATGGGCTTCAAGCGAAACTCGGCCCACAAGATAACACCCGTGAGACCCAGGCCGCCGATAGTGGCACGAAAAAGCTCACTATTTTCATAGGGGGAGCAGACGAAGCGCTCTCCATTCGAGCGCAGCAGTTCAAAACGGGTGACGTGGCAACCGAACGTGCCGGCCCTATGATGATTCTTGCCGTGAACATCATTGGCAATAGCCCCACCAACCGAGACAAACCTGGTACCAGGAGAAACCGGGATAAACCAGCCGCGAGGTACAACAAGCTCAAGTACCTCCGCCAGCGAAACCCCCGCCTCACAGCATAAAATACCCTCTTCTTCATCAAAAGAGATGAAACGGCGCAGGTGACTCATATCAAGTGACACGCCTCCCTCGTTGAGGCAGCTATCACCATAACTGCGCCCATACGCGTAAGGAAGTAGAGACTGCTCAAAATGGGCAAGGTCAGGTACGTCACTACGCCAGTACACCGATTGCACCTGGGAATGTTCTACCCGCGGATATCGCCCCCACGACCGGGGCTGCCTTGTATTGCTAGCAAAAGACATATGTTTTATTTATTACCTCACTACACTATCTAGTCTAATATAACGTATTATGAGAACACATAGCTACGAATTTAGCCGAAAGGGTATGTACGGCATGCATGTTGTTATTTTTGCAGGCGGAACGTTGCGTCCAGGCAAGGCGGTTCAGGCTGCCATTGCCTCCGCGGACTTTGTCATCGCGGCCGATAGCGGAGCCACCAGCGCACTCCAGCAGGGTTGCACACCCGCCATTATCGTCGGGGATTTCGACTCACTTGATGCTCTTACGGCGCAACAATTGCAAGAGCAGGGAAGCCGCACCGTACCGGTCCACGCCGAAAAGGATGAGACCGACACCGAATTAGCTATTCAGACCGCTATCGAGCAGGGAGCGACTTCGATTACAATACTCGGTTGGCTAGGCGGCGCGCGCTTCGATCATACCATGGCGAATATTTTGCTGCTTGCGGGCTTCGAGACGGTACCCATCCGGCTTGTTGATGGCCCTTCGGTTTGCTGGCTCCTGCGCGGGCCAGGGGTGGCGAGTTTCGAAGGGCAGGTTGACGATTTGCTTTCGCTGCTCCCGCTTACAGGCGATGCCACCGGTGTACGAACCCAGGGTCTCTACTACCCATTGCTTGGAGAAACCCTCCACTTCGGAAAGCCAAGAGGCGTGAGTAATGTCCTGACGCAAGAGCAGGTCGAGGTATCTTTGGAGGAAGGGTTGCTGTTGATTATTCATACTGATATTCAAGAACTGAGCTGATAAGCTCTGTTGATAAGCATCGCTATTCATAATATAATGAAAGAAAAATACTCTGTAGGGAGGGCAACAGGATGGATGAGATGCTCGCAAGGATACAAAGGACTTGTAGCTATTTCTAGCTGCCTTCAAATGCTCATATCAAGCTGAAAAATCCAATCATATCGTCCACAATTTACCCATTACCACATGAATACTAGCTTTCTCATATACCCGAAGATGATGAGCATAGCATACTATCATCACTACTACACAATCACCTTGGGGAATAGACTTACTAAATATAAGTGTTCTCATAAGTAGGAAGGTAGTCGTTAACCTTATCTTACTAAAGCTATTTCGCTATCACAGCAGTAACTAACTATTCAGCAATTCTCGCCGCCTGCGGCGGCGAGCCCATTTTTTGTGTGAGTGGCGGAGGTGGCAGCCGGCGGCTGCCACCTCCGCCACTCACACAAAATCGTTTGCGAACTGCCGCAGGCAGTGAGGAATCAAATGGAAGGAAGACAGGTATGACCAAACAGGCAAAGATTATCGTCACAGCGGCCCTGATGCTGGGTATGTCCCTGGCGGCACTTGATACGACCATTGTGGGCACAGCGCTACCAAGCATCGTTGGCAAACTGGGCGGTATTTCTCTCTACTCCTGGGTCTTCTCGGTCTACCTGATGACCTCTAGCAACGCCGTACCAATCTACGGCAAGTTAGCCGATCTATATGGGCGCAAACCGCTCTTCCTACTTGGCAAGGCGAAATCTTGAAAACGTCCTATAAGCCGGCAACAAACGCTCTGCCCTGTCAATCTTTACCACTACAGAATTGTTTTTCAGGGTTGGTTTAGCCTCAAAAGGGAAAATACGGATGGAGGTTATGTGAGGATTTGCGCCTTCTGCAACAAAATAATAAAATAGGGGTTGAAGTTTTGCAAACTGTAGAGTATAGTAAGTAGTGTTATATAAAGTGAAATTTTAGATGTTCTCTCAAATAGCAGCACTACTTTTTACCTCTTAGACTGAATTGTGTTGACGTATTCATAAAGGAAGCCATAAAGCTATAAGGGATTAGTAAAAGAAAATAATCTCCACACAAATCACTTAAAACCTATAGCAATATAGAGGAGGTGGCGGATTAGGGCCAAAAACTTGACTGTCTGATATTGAGCATAGATCCCAATGCAGGTGGAAGACAGCATTACCGATGCTTAGCTAGCGATTTACCTCAATTTTTGATGCGTGATGAAATGTGAGTACATTATTAGCTTGACCAAGGGATTATGGCATGGAAATACAACAACCTCACCAACCGCAGAGCCGCAAGCGTTTTATCACTATTACTATTATTATAGCGGCAGTCATTGTCACCATTATCTTGATATTAGGCTATCTCACTATCATTCCCCCTATTTCAGCCACTATCATATCCAGCCTCATCGGTGTAGTTGGAGTTGTACTTACCATCATGCCCTTCGTCTCCCCTCAACGAACGGCTCCAGACCCATTGGCTTCGCCTCCCCCACCTATGCTGCCTGAGGGTAAATCATCAGTTGATACCGGCGTCTTGCCACCTCCACCAGCAGCCAGCGGTCTTGTTGGCCGAGAGAAGGACCAGGAGTGGTTAGAATCTTGTATCTTAGCTGGTAAGATTGTGGGAGTATCAGGTATGCCGGGTATTGGCAAGACAACGCTGGTCGCTGATACCATCAATAAAGTCGAGTTCCAGTTTCACTGTGTGGTAGTTGTAGATACTAATGGTCTAACGAATCCCATGACCATCCTCCGCACGCTTATCAAAAAGCTTGTTCCTAATGAACAAGAATTATTGAATCGACCTAATACCGAGATCAATACACTCTATGAGGCATTAAGCAACACCTTGAGAATGCGCCATGAAAAGGGGAAGCGTGTACTTATTGTGATCGACGATGTTGAGCAGAGTCTTGTCAAACATGAGGGGTTTGTGCGCCTCTGTCATATTTTCCGAAGTACGCAAGTAAGTGTCGTTATGACGGCACGCCAACAGTTACCAGCGCAACTTATCCAAGATAGTCGGGAACTCCAAGTATTCACTGATGAGGTCGCAATCAAATTATTCACTCGGCTCCTACTAAGCTCGGGACGCAGATTTGAGCAAGACGATGTAGCTGAGATTTGTAAGATCACTGGCAATCATACCCTGGCGATTGAGTTGATCGCCCATCACTTCCAAGAACACCCAGAGGAATCGCTTACTGCCTATCTCCGGCAGCTGAGAGAGAATCCTGAGATTATACTTGACTTAACTTATCGGCTCCACCTCATTGAAGCCACCAACACTAATTCACAGACTCTGGCATCACAGGGTATACGCTTTACTTTTGCTCATGCTTACTCCCAGTTAGATCTATCAGCACAGCAACTTTTCGTCGCACTAGGTACTCTCACTGGCAGGGGTTGCACCTACCAGGCTGTTCAAGCATTGGGAGCAGTAATCAACCAGTCCGAGAAAGAGGCATTGGAGAGTCTTGGCTCCCTCATCCGCTCCAAGCTCGTATCAAATTTCTCAGCTGATGGTTTTGAGCCTATCCAGCGTATTCAGTTCCATCCGCTATTACAAGCGTTTGCACGTGACTTATTGAGAAGTCAGAGCAGTGGCTCTGCTATCAGCGAAGATAGTCTCAAGGAAGCACTTGCTACCCATTATGCCGAGTGGGTGCAAAAGAGAAGTGAGGATGTGCTGAGAGATGACCATGCCAACCTTGGTGCTGCTTTGAAATGGGCAAAGGACCACTTACCGCAGGCGCAAGTCACACTGGCAGGACTGACCTGTGGTTTAAGGTGGTATTGGCAGATCCAATTTCAATATGAGGAAGCTTTTGAGTGGCTCCAGGCAGGTTGTGACCTGATGGAGCATCTCGGTCCTGAGTGGTATACACGATGGGGTGAACTCGTGTTTGCGATGGGTGCCCACTATCAGTGGATAGGAAACATCTCAGAAGCAGATCTCTGCTATAAGAGAAGTTTTATGATCTTTCGTAAAGTCAGATCTAAGGAAGAGGCCAGAGTGGGCATGGGTGAGGCCCGTTCTGGTTTAGCTGCTCTAGCCCAACAAAAAGGTGATACCGAAAAAGCTCAACATTTCTACCAGAAAAGTTTGAATAACTTCCGCCAAGCTGAAGATCTGCAAGGTGAGGCTGATGCACTCTATCGATTAGGCTTTCTGGCATTACGGATTGGTGACACTAAGGCCGCCGAGGATTACTATAGAGAGAGTCTCAATAAGCGTCGCAGTCTTGGAGATGACCAATGGGGTGAAGGAGTTATCTTGTATTCCTTGGGAAATGTGTTCCAGCAAATTGGTGAAATTGACGAAGCTCGGAAGTACTACGAGGACAGTCTTACTGTCTGTAGGCAGATCAAGAATCGTCGAGTCGAAGGTATAGTACTCAAGGCCTTGGGTGACCTCGCGTTGCAAACCACTGGTCCAACAAAAGCCAAGGAATATCTCACCGAAAGTCACGATATCTCTCGCGAGATTTTTGATCCTCAGAGTGAGAGTATCGAGTTGTATAGTATGGGATTTCTGCTGCGGCAAATTGGCGAGCCCCGTGATGCCTGGGATTACTACAGCAGAAGCCTTGAGATTCGCAAAAAAATCCAGGACGAGCGAGGGAGAGGGTTTACCCTCAAAGGCCTGGGCGACTTAGCACGTCGTATTGGTGATATGAACAATGCAAAAGAGCTACTCGACGAGAGTCTTGATATCTTGAAGCGCATCGAAGATCAACGGAATAAAGGTGTAACGCTGAAAGCCTTAGGTGATTGGGCGTGGCAAAATGGTGACTTAATTGCCGCTAAAAACCACTACGAAGAAAGTCTCGCTGTTCGCGAAAGTTGCCACGATTTGCGAGGGAAGGCTATCACCCTCAAGGCTCTGGGGGATTTGGCGCTAAAAGAACAGGATAGGAATACTGCTGAAGACTTTCTCTTAGAAAGTCTTAAACTCTTCCGTAAAATGAATGATCAGCGAGGGGAGGGAGTCACTTTACATTCTCTGGGAATGTTGGCATTGGAACAGAATAATAGTTTCACTGCCCAAAACTATTTTGATCAAAGTCTGAGTTTACTTCATCGCGTTCAAGACCGACAATCTCGAGGAATCGTCTTATATACTTTGGCGCTTTTGGCAGAAATGCAGGAGAACCTCGATAAAGCTGAGGAGAGCTACCGTGAAAGTCTTGAAATCGCTATCAAGGTAAAGGCGATCAACAGTCTTCGTATCTCACAAGAAGCGTTCAGGGGTTTCCTTTTGAAACGCTACGGAGGCACAATCTTTGTTGAGGCAGCAAGGGTTTATAAGGAATTGAGTGGATATGACAGTGCCGAACATAGCGAGGAACAGAGTATCGGTAAATATTATAGCCCCGATAGAGACAAAATAGTGTGCGCCCTTATCTATGATCTCGATGAAGGCCCTAACGGACAGAGCTTTGTTGTCCCAACCGAGAGGCTAGTACGTCGCTCACTCTAAGAGTTAGTGAGTTTTCTTTAAATTAAGTGTGGTTTGTACAGCTTTAACATTATATGGTAGAGTGGCATGGAGAAAGGGAAAGAGTGGATTTCTAACAAAACAATGAGAAACGTTGAATGGACCTTCGCCCATAATCCCTATCACAGCAGCTTGAGCACCTTGCGGAGAAGATGTTATACTTATGAGAAAGGAGACCAATTGAGATGGAGTGTGATGGCAATGGAACCGGTGTAGTACGATCTGGGGCTTTATTGAGCCAAGTTTGAACCATTCAGAAGATATCCGTATGGATACTTGTAGAGTGTTATATACACCCTCTTTCGTAGAACGAATGAAGAGGAGCTACTTATGACTATAATGGAGCCTGCTCCATCGAGAAAGAATACGGACGAATTGCGAGATTTGAAGCAACTCCCAAAACGCCATATGCTTCTACGTTCTTCGCATATGACAGCATTGATTTATCTACGTGCAACCCTCTTGAAGGCCATCCGCACTTTCATGGAATCTGAAGGCTTTGTAGAAGTGACTACACCCATTATTACTGGCTTAACGGGTGCTTGTGAGGATTTTTCAACGCTGTTCCCGCTTCAATACTTCGAAGATAAAGCTTTCCTGACACAGACAGCCCAACTGCATCTGGAGCCGTTGATACATAGTCAGGCCCTGCGCCGTGTCTATTCAATTAATCATAGCTTTCGTGCCGAACCTCGTGCTGACCATCGCCATCTTACAGAGTTCATACTCATTGAACCCGAAATTGGCTTCGGAGACCTGGAGACAGTCATAGATATTGAACAGCGCCTGGTGAGTAGACTTGTGAGCGTTGCCATAGAGGAGCGCCATAAGGAATTGCTTATATTGGGTGCTGATATCAAGATGCTCGAGACTATCAAACCTCCCTTTCGTCGGATAACATACACTCAGGCAGTCGAGCAACTCAACAAAATGGGTATCGAGACTGAGTGGGGAGCTGATCTAGATCGTGAGCGTGAAATAGCACTTCTAAATTGGGCTAAATTCCCCACGTTCATCACACATTATCCCCTTGAGCTAAAATTTTTCAACATGCGGCAGAATGACGATGACCCGAGTATTGTCAATGCAGTTGATTTGCTTCTCCCAGGCGTTGGTGAGGTATGTGGTGGTGCAGAGCGAGAGGATGATCCTGTCCGCTTACGTGAGCGTTTAGAAACATCCTCAGCAGCGCAGCAATTGCTTGCTGCGGGTGGTAGTATAAAGGACTACGAGTGGTATTTGGAACTGCGTAAACATGACTCTATCCCTTATGCCGGATTTGGAATGGGTTTCGAGCGATTGATTCAGTTCATCACCGGAAGCGAGAGCTGCCTGGATTGTATTGAGTACCCCCGTAACAGTATCCACTACATGCCATAAGAATAGTTCTTTTTTTACTACCTGAATTACATTTAGTGGGTAGGCTAATTCGGTGTTGGATAGGCCATGAACTTCCCGGACCCAGTCGTACTCGCTTACTTGAGATCGAAGAATAACATCAGAAACCGAATTAGCCTAAACGTTAAATTACATGAGAACTAAGAGACAGAGGGTGTACCGCAAATCGTGGTTCGTGACATCAAGGGCGAGGGGTGATACTCATTGCTTCTCTTCTAGAGGCAGTTCATATAGTTCTGCTTATCCCTCTAGCTCGCCTTTTACGCATAATGAGAAACAGGCTCTAGGTTGGCCTGTAAGAATTGCTCTCAATGCGTTAACCATCTGTGGAATTATGCGTACTAATTCTGCGGTTGTTCTGCTTACCTCCACCACCACGGTACCAATCTATGGCAAGCTGGCCGACCTCTACGGGCGTAAGCCGATCTTCCTCTTTGGCACGGCGATCTTCCTGCTTGGCTCGATCTTCTCGGGTGCAGCCCAGAGCATGGAGGAGCTGATTATTTTCCGTGCCATTCAGGGGCTGGGGGCAGGCGCAGTGCTTCCCATCGTTCTTACCATCATCGGTGACATATTTGGGTTGTAGGAGCGAGCCAGGGTTCAAGGGCTCTTCAGCGCTGTCTGGGGCCTGTCCAGTGTCATTGGCTAGAAGTCACAGGAATATCAGCCAGTGGTGTGAATGTTGTCATTCATGTCTAGACGGGTTCAAGTACACATAATCTAGAGAGGAAGTAAACGTTTTGAATATTGACAAAGATCGGAGAGAGAACCAGCTTGCTCAAGGTGAGCCATCTTCAGCGCTCCAACCTGGTACTCCAGCGCCCGACTTTACCTTACATAGTACGCCTGATCAATCGGTTTCTTTGAGCGAATTGCGGGGTCAACCCGTTATTCTCGCCTTCTATCCTGCCGATTGGAGTCCCGTCTGCGGTGACCAAATGGCCCTCTATAACGAGATCTTGCCGGAGTTTGGCCGCTTCCACGCCGAGTTGACCGGTATCTCAGTTGATGGGGTCTGGTCTCACGCAGCTTTTGCCCGGGACAGGAATTTGCACTTTCCCTTGCTCGCAGACTTCGAGCCCAAGGGGGCAGTCGCCAAAATGTATGGGGTGTATCGTCGACACGAGGGGACGAGTGAACGAGCCTTATTTGTGCTTGATGCCAAGGGGATAATTCGCTGGAGCTATGTCTCTCCTGTAGGGATCAACCCAGGTGCGGATGGGATACTGACGGCCCTTGAAGCGTTGAAGACGGAGGAGATCTCTCAATGACACAAGAATCAGGAACTGCAAAGCTCACGCCGTTAGTGAGCCAGCGCGATCATCAGCAGGGACCAGAAACCGCCCCGGTGACCCTGGTGGAATATGGCGATTATGAGTGTCCTTATTGTGGGGAGGCTTATCCCATCGTCAAGGAGGTCCAGCGACGTTTGGGGGATCGGCTGCGCTTTGTCTTTCGGAACTTTCCCTTGACCCAGAGCCACCCGCATGCTGAGCATGCCGCGGAGGCCGCGGAAGCTGCCGCCGTCCAAGAGAAGTTCTGGCAAATGCATGACTACCTCTTTGAGCATCAACGGGCGCTCGACGATGCGCATTTAGTCCACTATGCTGTCGCACTCAATCTTGATAAGGAGAGGTTCGAGCGCGAGATGACTGAGCACGTGCATACCAATCGCGTTCGCGAGGATTTCCTGAGCGGTGTACGCAGTGGAGTGAACGGCACACCGACCTTCTTCATCAATGGGGTCCGCCACGATGATTCGTATGCACTGGAGACGCTCCTCGCTGCCATCGAGGCCGCAATGCCTTCTTAAAAAAAGGAAAGGCGTGCCGGTTCAGTCCGTCACCTGAACTGTGTAGAAGGGGTGACAGCTGAAGAGAAGAGGGAAGAGCTGGGCTTCTGCCCAGCTCTTGCTCTTTTCCAGCTTCCAACACTACTCTACTACAGGAACTGGTTTGTATACATGACATCAAAATTCAGGCTACGGATTGGCTTGCCTGAAGCATCGTCCACGCCACCTGAATTGAGAATGAACTGTGGATAACCATGCCATGGAGCACGGTCCTGCCAGCCCCATTTGCGACCAGAATCGGCGTAGCGGGGACTTAAAAACACCTGGCTGGCAAAGACCAGCCCCGTATCCGGAAAAGTACCCGGGGCAGTCCTGTTAGCCTCGTTTATCAACATCTGCGCCGACTCGTGTGCATGGGTACGAGCATACTCATAGCCGCAGGCAGTTGCCGCCATAAACTTGTGCAGCAGAGCAGGCTTCTGCTTGATCTCATTTGGACTGGTAACCAGGTTTGGCGTATAGTAGTCGGCCACACCGTAGTTCGTAATCGGAAAAACATTCAGCTTAACTCCAGCACGGTTTGCCTGGATAACTTCCCAACCCTCAAAGACCCAGACAAAATCTATACGATGAGACTGCAGCGCCTGCATGGCATCAACACTGAGGGTCACATTCTTAAACTGGCCTTTACCTCCATCCTTCTGAATAATCTCACCCACAACGGCAGATTCGTAGGGAGCGCCAAAACCTCCATAAGTTTTACCGTCAAGGTCGCGCGGCCGGTTCAGTCCAGAACTTGCCAGGGTGACCAGCGCTGACGTATTATGCTGGATGATAGCGGCAATTGAGACGACAGGCTGACCGATTGCAGCATCCGCCACAATCCCCTCGGTAGAACTTATCCCTACATCGGCCTTGCCACTACTCACCAATACATCTGGCGATACGTTGGCAGAATAGGGCAGCAAGTGAAGGTCAATGCCCTCAGCACGATACCAACCCTGGGCAAGCGCAACATAGATACCCGTATGATTCGTGTTGGGTGTCCAGTCCAAAGCAAGGTTCATGCTCGTCAACTGCTTAGGGGGTGATTTTGCTAGAGAAGTGCACTGGGCCCATGGCACCACCTGGTTGGTTGATCCTGATCCAGCAGCACGTTGCTGCCATAAAAAGGCGCCAACAACAATAATAACTAACAATACCGGTATACCGATACTCAAAAGTAGGCGTGTGCGAGAATTCATAATAATTTCCTTCTTTAGGGGCACTTTAAGGTGTCCGGGCAAATGAACTGTGATACCACGGAAGAGCGATACGTTCAATCAGCGATACAAGGCCAAAAAGTAGGAGGCTGAGCGCGGCGGTTACAAGGATGGCAGCGAATACCTGGACGGTTGCAAATGAGTTTGCTTCCCTCTGCATGTAAATACCCAATCCCTTCTCTGCCCCCACGAACTCGCCAACGATTGCCCCGGTCACGCTATATGTTGCAGCGATGCGCAAGCCAGAGAAAAAGGCGGGCATTGCACCGGGCAAACGCACTAAGCGGAGAATCTGCCAGCGCGAGGCCCGCATACTGCGCAGCAGCTTGATAAGCTCTGGCTCCGCCCCCGCCAGTCCATCGGCGCAGGCTACGGCTATAGGAAAGAAACAGTAGAGCGTGACGACAATCAATTTTGGCCGTATGTCATAGCCAAGCCAGATGAGCAGCAGTGGAGCAAGGGCAATGATGGGAATAGTCTGTGACGTTACTAAAAGTGGATAAATTGCCCTCCGCAGCCACTGGGATATATCGAGCATAACCGCCAGCAGCAGGCCCAGTAGCGTCGCTGCCACCATGCCCAGCACCGTCTCCAACAGCGTCTGCACGGTGTTGTCGTAAATGATTCCCCGGTTATCAATCAATGCCCGCACAATCGCTGTCGGTGTAGGCAACACCTGTGAACTTATATAGCCCGCGCCTACATACAGCTCCCAGAGCGTCAATAGCGTTACCACCAGCACAAAGGCAGGCCCATAGCCGGCCAGGCGGCGTAGTTTCATGTTTGCTGCTCCTTCATCAAAAGCGCCACAAGCTCCTGCTCCAGGCGCACTGCCTGCCCTAATGCCAGGTGTTCCGAGCGGCGCGGACGCGGTAAATCGACCTCTACCACGCGCAGCACTCGTGCCGGGCGCGAACTGAGTACATAGATGCGGTCAGACAACAAAATAGCCTCGCGTACATCATGCGTTATAAAGAGGACACTTGAATGAAATGTCTGCCATAGCTCAAGTAACCACATCTGCAATGAAAGCCGGGTGAGGGCATCTAACGCGCCAAACGGCTCATCTAACAGCAGAAATGAGGAGTTGAAGAGGACGGTACGCAGCAAAGCCACGCGCTGGCGCATGCCCCCTGAGAGTGTTGCCGGGTAATTATGGGCAAATTCTGCCAGTCCGAAGCGTTTAAGTAGCTCTTGTGCTTCCTGCTGTGCCTTTTTACGCGGCACACGGCGCACATCAAGGCCCAGCATCACATTCTCTTCGACTGTACGCCACGGCAGGAGCAGCGGCTGCTGGGGCATGTAGCCCGACTTACCCGCGCGCACCCCTGTAGCATCGCCATCGATGGCGACCACTCCCGAACTCGGCTGATCGACGCCTGCCACAATATTGAAAAGTGTGCTTTTACCACCGCCACTCGGCCCGATCACCGTCACAAATTCACCCAGGTTGACCACCAGGTCAATGGATGCCAGCGTTTCCAGGGATTTGCGCCCATCCCGGAAGACTTTCGAGACTCCTTCTACCAAAAGTTTAGGAGGTTCCATACTCCACACCTCCATCCTGGCCGCGTTCCAAAGCAGGAGGAAAACGCGACCAGGTTTAAAGTGTTTTGAGCATACAAAAGGCCGCAATCCTGAAGTGGAGGATTGCGGCCTAAATCTCTAGTCTATGGATGGGTAACTTACCAGGCCGTTGCCGCTTCCCTCCGCTGGTATTATCCAGTTCAGGTTCATAGGGACAGTAGCGCGCCTGTTACAGTTACGGTTGCGGCGGCTACATCTCAGCCAAGTTCAGCGCCCCTAGCAGCGATTTGATGCTCTTATTTTGATCAGTCAATGTACATTATGCTACTTCACTTATTATAGCGGACGTATGAAGATTTTGTGAAGGGGGAAACAAATATGTGAAATTTGTGTAAAGGCTAGAATCTTTGTTTCAAATTACTGGAAAAAATTTGGTATCGTACTGAGAAATCCGTCATTCATTGTATAAGCCGCTGGGAAATATCCGAACAGACTTTAAATCAAAAAATAAAGATTGAAAGGCAGGCATTTTTATCATGAGTATATCTTACATCTACAGCCGCAAAGGTCTGATCTTCCCTTCCTTAGCGTTTATGAGCCGGCATGGCCAGGGTATAGACAGAGATAAAGACTCAAATGTGAATGACTATATTGTTTATGGCAAGCCAAGTTACAAACCACAAACTCCCCAAAAATTGGGGTGGCTCCCAAAATTGGTGCGCATTTTCGTGGTGATATTGCTGATAGCCTCTTTTCTAGCAGTTTCTCTAGAAGGATTTCTTTCTTTTACACTGCTACCACGCTTCCCAACTCAAAATTACATAGGAGTCACCAGCGATATCAAGGTGGCTGAGGTTCGTGCCGAGCCAATTAAGGAGCTACCAAATGATATGAATATCTATCTGACTCTCCTTCATAACGATGGTTATCAGAAGAGCATTTGTAATGGTTGTACCAAGCGAGGTGATCAAGTCATATTGCAGGGTAAATTGATCAAGGACTCGCCCTGGTTAGGCTTGTTAGGTTGGCCTTTAGGTTTCAAGCTAACTCGCTTCGAATGGCACTCCCAAAAGTCCAATTTTGGGAGTAATACACCTAATTCTATCACTCTCGACGGTGGTGAGGATAGTTTGTTTACCCGGATGCAGGGTCTAGGCTGGCTTTTCGTAACAGCTACTTATAGCAATCCTGTCGTCATACCAGCTGATGGTAAGACCTATAACGTATTCATTTCTCAAAGCGGGATCCTTTATATCCAGCCAGAGAAATAGAAACGGACGGGTCAAATCATCTTTCTCAATAATTCATCTGGAACTGCATGTATTAACCGGAGGGTACGATCTCTTTATAATTAGCCTCTTAATGCTTCTACAGAGTACCTTGTAGAAGTGGGAAACTGGTAATGTAGCGATCCTGCCCTGAAAATGGGACAGTAACCCAGACAGCTTGTATTTCTCCAAATTACCCCCTTTTTATGATTTATACCTTAAAAGGAAACTTCACCGTTTTACAGATGAAAAGACATTCCGTCCTTTTCTCAATGCTCCTTTTCAATCTGTGAATTTTAGATAAGCAAGCACATTTTTTAACATTAATGACTTATACTAGGGTTTCACAAACCTATTGTATATGTTATACTATTTTTGGTCTTCTTCGCCTTGTGTTCAAGGTGCTCTTTGCTTGCTTCTCATCAATGAGGGATAAAGGATGCTTCAAGAAGGTCTGCTATTTAACCAATACCGCATCGTTCGTCGACTTAAAAGTGGAGGTATGGGTGAAGTTTACCTTGCGGACGATATACACCTCCAGCGGCAAGTAGCGATCAAAGTTATCCGAACCGATACGTCTCGTTACTCTGATGACGATTCATTGAGAGAAGCCGCCCGTCTTTTTCTGCGTGAGGCCCGGGCCATTGCTCAACTTAACCATAGCCGCATCTTGCATATCTATAGAGTAGGTGAGGAAAGCATCGATGACATACCACATATGTACATGGTCATGCCATTTAGTCGCGAAGGGTCCTTTGCCGATTGGTTACAAAAGCAAAACCAAAGATTGCTCTCACCTTGGGATGTCGAGCGGATTGTGAAACAGGCCGCCAGCGCTCTCCAGCATGCGCATGATCGAAAAATCATTCACCAGGATGTCAAGCCCTCAAATTTTCTTATACAAAGTGATGCCGAGGAAGCTAACGAACTCAACTTGCAACTGGCTGATTTCGGTGTCGCTAAATTTATGACAGCGACAAGTGGGAGTCAAGAGATTCGGGGCACACCAAACTACATGGCCCCTGAACAATGGGAAGGTCGGCCCGTCCCTGCTACTGACCAATATGCGCTTGCCATCATGGCCTATGAACTTTTAACAGGACAACCTCCCTTTGTAGGTAGCAATTTAGAGCAGATGTGGCATCAACATTGTCACGTTGAACCCTTCCCACCAAGCACGATCAACCCAAACCTTACCAAAGAAATTGACTATGTACTGCTTCGCGCACTTTCAAAAAATCCGGCAAAGCGTTTTTCATCTGTTTTAACATTTGCCCGGGCTTTTCGCCAGGCACTGCTCGATAGTGGTAACATTCGTCAAACTTTGGCTATCAGTGCATCAGAGGCGCGTATGGGCACCCGTCGCGTACTCACTCTTCCGGGAAGAAGGCAGTTAACTGTAACTGTGCCAGCAGGGACTCACAATGGTCAGATTATACGCTTAGAGGGACAGGGCATGACCTCGAACTATGGAGGGCCTGCTGGGGCCTTGATTCTCACAATCGTTATCATCGATATAGACGAAGTTTCTCACCCGTTAGAAGACTCTACAGTAGAACGAACAGTTCCCATTTATGACCCTGCCGATGATGTACTGCTCGATAGCCATCAGAAAAATGGTTTTAGATGGCTAGTGCTCCTGTTACCTGGCCTGGCACTCGCTCTTATAATAGCCAGTTCGAGCTTCTTTTTCATTCCAAGGATTTCCAAACAAAATACTAGCAATTCGACAGCTACCAATGATATTAGAGGTACAGATACTGCCTCTACCCATACTGCCATTGCTGTAACCAATATTACCGCCACTGCCCAAACTAATGCGACAAGAACCGCTCAAGCTAATGCGACCGTCAATACCCAAAACAACGCTACTGCCACAGCTAATGCTAATGCAACGGCTACCACCCAAGCCATTGCCACTGCCACGGCTCAAGCTCAAGCTAATGCCACTGCTACAGCTCAGGCCATTGCCAGTATTTATGCTACAGCGGTTACCGCAGGAAATCCGGTATTTAACGATTCACTGCAAAATAACAGCCAAAGCAGCAATTGGGACATTGGTAATACAGCAATGGCAGGCGATGGAAGTTGTACTTTCACAGGAGGAAGCTACCACTCGAAACCGCCACAAAAGAGTTCTTTTGCCCCTTGCTTTGCCCAGGCTACTAACTTCAGCAATTTCTCTTTTCAAGTACAAATGACGATTGTCCAGGGTGACCAGGGTGGCGTCATCTTTCGGGGCAGCTATAACGATGGAACATTCTATTACTTTTACATCAATAGAGATAGCTCATTTGCTCTCGAAATATTTAATCATTACAAACTCACTGGCGTAATACAAAATGGTTCCAGTTCTGCAATCCAAACCGGTCTAAATCAGATTAACGTGATTGCTGTTGTTGCCAAAGGTAATAATCTCGATTTATTCGTGAATATGCAGCATATTGCTAGCGTGAGTGATGGCACCTACAGCCAGGGTCAGATTGGAGTTATTGCCGAAAGTACCCAGAATTCAACTGAGGTGGTATTTAACAATGCAGAGGTATGGTCACGGTGAGAGAAGGTTCAACATGCAGATGAGTGAGGGTTAACTTCTCTCCGCCTTTTAATTGATCGTGCCTTAGCCTTGGTTTCACTAGAAGTTTTGCTGACTTGCTATGATACATGAGCGGATCAGTATTTTCCAATCCACCGTAGCAGGAAATACTCAGCTGAATAAGATTAAGGAGAGGTTCAGCCTGAACTTTTTTGCTCTCCCTTTTTAACTTTTCTTGATTCCTCACTGCCTACGGCAGTTCGCAAGCGTTTGGTGTGAGTTGTAGGCTTTGCAGCCGCAGGCTGCAAAGCCTACAACTCACACATGAATGGCCGAGCCGCTGTAGGCGGCGAGAAGTCCTGAATAGTTCCCCTCTTCCTCCATATGCTATACTGGTTTCGTACTTATAGCCGTGCTTCGCACGTTATTTATATGTAAGATAATCCCTGAGCGAGGTAGACATATTATGCCACTGGAAACACTACAAAATGGCCGCTATCGTATTCTACGAACCCTGGGAAGTGGAAGCATGGGAGAGGTTTACCTTGTAGAAGATAGACGTATCAATAGACAAGTCGCTATCAAGGTCATTCGCATCGAGGCGGCCCCCTATCCAGACTCCGACACCACAACGGATCTGGTACGCCTCTTCGAGCGTGAAGCCAAGGCTATTGCCAGGCTCAATCATCCAAATATCTTGCCCCTTTTTGACTTTGGCGAAGAAGTGGTCAATGAAACTCCGCTGACCTACATGGTCATGCCCTATAGTCCAGAAGGCTCGCTCGCTACCTGGCTACAACAACGCGGCGCTTCTCAGCCGCTGTCGACCTCTGATGCTGCGCATTTCCTGCACCAGGCTGCCGATGCCTTGCAGCACGCACACGACAACGATCTCATTCACCAGGACGTCAAACCGCAAAATTTCCTTATACGCAGTAACAAAAATGCAAGATTGCCCGACCTGCTGCTGGCTGACTTCGGCATCGCCAAATTGGCGGTTGGAACCTCGGGCGCAAGCCAGGCCATTCGCGGTACGCCTATCTATATGGCCCCCGAACAATGGGAAGGACACCCGGTCCCGGCCTCCGATCAGTACGCGCTCGCCATCATGATCTACCAGCTCCTGACCGGCCGGCCACCTTTTCAGGGTGGACCTGGACAAATGATGTACCAGCACTTCAATATCTCTCCACAACCGCCAAGCACATTCAACCCTGCGATCAATCCAGATGTTGACGCAGTTATCCTTCACGCGTTAGCAAAAAAGCCCGAAGACCGTTTTCCTTCTGTCTCGGCCTTCAGTAATGCTTTCGAACAAGCGCTCTTGACGGGTGCGTCCACTATCGCACACCCGCAGAACAGGCCGCAAGAGGAAGGCATCCATGCCACACTTGCTATCAGCCCGGAAGAAGCGCTCCACGGTACCAGCCGTACTTTGACGCTGGCAGGAGGACAGCGCGTCAGGGCAGCTATTCCCGCAGGAATACAAAATGGCCAGGTAATTCGCACTATGGGTCAGGACCCTTCCAACACCGATGGAAGCGCCACCATTCCTTTGCTACTCACCATCGCTGTTACACGTACTGGAGAAAGCCTCCCCACTATTCTCACCAACGATGACCAGACCTTTGCCGGTGGCCTGCCCACAGTTGTCCCGGACGGTGGTAGAACAACTTCCAGCCGCAATCCAGCGGCCTTACCCGGTAGCGGTAGAACTACCATTAGCAATTTTCCTACCGTTCTTTCCAGCACCGGTAGCCCTAACCCTGTACTGCCAGCTTACTACGATCCGGCGCCTCCAGGACCTCCTCCGAGCAATGGTGTGCCACCTGGATCAGGGCGCCGCAGACCGCGTAGAAGTACGAGCATTCTTTTGATCGTACTGGCATTACTCCTTATACTAGGAAGTGCAGGCTTCGCATTCTACTATTTTGCAGCTGCCAACTCCAATGCTTCCAACGCCAGCGCCACCTCTACTGCCCAGGCCAACAATGATACTGCCACATCTCAGAATAGTGGGACGGCTCTAGCTAACGGAGATACCGCCACGGCTAATGCCCAGGCCAATGCAACCGCTACGGCCAATGCACAATCTAATGCCGATAAGAATGCAACCGCTACGGCCAACGCTAATGCAACCGCTACCGCCCAGGCAGCTGTCCCCCCTACGCCCACATCAACGCCCTTCACTGTTCAGACTGTCACCATATCGGTTGACCCTTCATCGGTTGCCAGCTATGCCTGTGGAACCAACATTACGGTAACCTACACAGCCACCTTTGTAGTCGCTTCCCACAGCCCAGGTGGCACTGTCCAGTTCACGTACACAGTTAACAACGGACACAGCGACCAAAGTGCCAGTCTTACATTTGCTGCCGGAGAAACAACCAAAACATACGCATTTACGTGGTCGGGCAATCTCCCTGATGATCACACCTATCCTGGTAATGGAAAAGTTACGACATCCAGCCCCAACCAGATAATATCTAACGCCGCTCAACCAAGTGGTCAGTGCTATACCGTAACTCCCACTCCAACTTAATAGCTGCCAGGAGAAAAGCTGATAAGGCGAAGAAGATGTCACTAGAAGGCCCGCGTATAAAGCAAAGAGCACCTCTTCTGATTGGACTAGCAGTTCTTGTGATTGCCGCTGGCAGTATTGGCCTCTTCTATCTTGTAGCATCCAGGCAGAAATCTACTGCTCAAACCAATGCGACTGCTACAGTTCAAACAAAAACCAAAACGACCATCACTTCTCAACAGAATCCCTACACCCATAAAGGGACGCTCGTGCTCAACGACATGCTGAACGGTGCAAGTAACAGCGACAACTGGGAACTGGGTACGAATACTAATGGCGCCGGGTGCATATTCAGGGCAGGAGCCTACCACGTCACTCAGCCAGCGGAAGGCTTCTTTCATGGCTGCATCGCGCAAGCCACCAATTTCAGCAATTTCGTCTACCAGGTACAAATGACGATTGCTCAAATTGGCTCTGGAGGTATTCTTTTCCGCACTCACTTAGCCAAGTCAAAAACCTACTACTTCAGCGTTGGTGCAGACGGCTCATACGCGTTGCGGGTCTATGTGGACCCATTAATAGAACATGCCAGGAAATTGACGCCCAATAATAGTACTGCCTCTGCTATCCATACAGGTCTCAACCAGACCAACACGATTGCAGTAGTAGCCAATGGCCCTATCCTCGACCTCTATGTGAATTTACAGCACATTGCCACCTTCCATAACTCCGCGCTTAACTCCGGTCAGATCGGTGTTTTTGCTGAAAACGATGGCATTCCAGTGGAGGTAGTGTTTAGCAACGCGAAAGTATGGACACTATGAGCATGTTTTAAACAAGGCTACAAGGCTTACCATGCTTCCACATCCT
>WNGQ01000983.1_pt1 | contig 45937 bp, 39 predicted proteins | sample 5407661 | NCBI WGS metagenome assembly WNGQ01 (sample SAMN13153382, study PRJNA577476) | soil metagenome | isolation source: 60 cm soil or saprolite under Garry oak tree replicate 2 | place: USA:California | collected 2016-06-15 | reverse complement strand
TTTCGCAATCCCGCTTTGATTGGGACGGCGCCGCCCAACTGAATGCCCGATACACCTTCGACGCCTTCGTGATCGGCAGCGGAAATCAGTTCGCACATGCGGCATGCCAGGCAGTATCGCAACGTCCATCGAAGGCCTACAACCCGCTGTTCCTCTATGGTGGTGTGGGTATGGGCAAGACCCACTTAATGCAGGCGATTGGACACGAGATCAAGCGGCTGTTGCCGCAAGCGGCAATCTGCTATGTCTCCAGCGAGAAGTTCACCAACGAGATGATCAACTCGCTGCGTTACGACAAGATGACCACGTTTCGCGACAAGTTCCGCAACATGGACGTCTTGCTGATCGATGACATTCAGTTCCTGGCCCAGAAGGAGCGCACGCAGGAAGAGTTTTTCCATACTTTCAACGCGCTGCACGAGTCGATGAAACAGATCGTGATTGCCAGCGACCGGCCTCCGAAAGAGTTGGCGGAAATCGAAGACCGCCTGCGGAGCCGCTTTGAGTGGGGATTGATCGCTGACATTCAGCCGCCAGATCTCGAAACCAAAGTCGCAATTCTGCAAAAGAAGGCCGAGCAGGAACGGGTCACTCTTCCCACCGATGTGGCGCTGTTCATCGCCTCGAATATCCGTTCGAATGTGCGCGAGCTGGAAGGCGCGCTCATCCGCCTGGTTGCGCACTCGTCCCTGATCGGCGCCGAGATCACACTGCCGTACACACAACAGGTATTAAAAAATTTTATTGACTCGCAAGCCCGCAAGGTCACCATCGAATCCATTCAGAAGGCTGTGGCCGAGCAGTTCGGCCTGAGGCTGATCGAGATCAAGGCTAAGAATAATTCGCGGGCCATCGTTTATCCTCGGCAGATCGCGATGTATTTGGCGAAGCACATGACCGAAGCTTCTCTGCCCGAAATCGGGCGGCAGTTCGGTGGCAAGCACCACACCACCGTCCTGCATTCGGTCGAGAAAATTGAGGGAACGCGCAAGAACGATAAGGATTTGAACAGGCTGCTGAACAAAATGACTGAGCAGCTGGGCGGATAGCGATATTCGGGTCTGATTGGGCACGAAGGTATTGGCCGGGAAACGCCGGAAAGGTCAGACCTTACTGAGATTTCCACTTTTCCGACCGCTCTACGGTTAACTGCTGGTTTTTAGTGTTTTTGTTTTGATATAACGAAGTAATAGAAGTAGCGCCACAGGTTAGGGGACTTCGGTTTTATGCCGGTTGAAGCGATTGCCTCCGCAGCGGGAACCACGACCATGGAAATTACAATCAGCAAAGTCGAACTGCTCCGGGAGCTTTCGGCGACCCAAGGCGTGGTCGAACGCAAGACAACGATTCCCATTCTTTCGAATTATTTATTTGAGGCTGGTGGCGACCGTCTCTCTCTGACCGCGACCGACCTCGACCTGAGCCTGCGGACTTCCTGTACTGCAAAGGTAAAAAAAGAAGGCTCTTGTACGATTCCCGCCCGCAAGCTGCATGACTACGTAAAGCTGTTGCCGGATGCCGACATCACTATCAAGCTGCTGGAAAATCACTGGGTCAGCATTCGCTGCGGCCGGTCAAATACAAAAATGGTCGGCATGGCGCGCTCGAATTTCCCCAGCCTGCCGGCATTTCCGACTGCTGGAGTCGTGAAGATCCCTGCGCAGGTCCTCCGGGCAATGATTGCGCGTACAGGTTTTGCGATCGCCAACGAAGAATCCCGCTACACACTGAATGGCGCGTTGATGGTGCTGAAGCCCGAATCCATCACGATGGTCGCATCGGACGGGCACCGGTTGGCCCACGTGGAGCGGAATGGCGAAAAATTTGAAGGCGTTTCTGGCGAACTGAAAACTCTCGTCCCCAAGAAGGCGATGGACGAATTGAAGTCACTGGTGGACTCGACCGACGTCGAGACCATCGAGTTTGCCAAAGATGAGTCCACGCTATTTTTCCGTATCGGACCGCGGCTTCTGACCTCGCGTCAACTTACCGGACAATTCCCCAACTTCGAAGCTGTGCTCCCCAAAGACAACAACCGAAGCGTGACTCTGCATGGCGAAGATTTGGCTGCGGCGATCTCCCGCGTGGCGCAGTTTGCGGATGAACGCTCACGGGCGGTACGGCTGAAGCTGGAAAAAGGCGAACTGAAGCTTTCCGCATCTTCCACCGAAACCGGCGAATCGGAAGACACGATTGAAACCGACTACAACGGCGAATCCCTGACCATCGGCTTCAACGCACAGTACGTCACCGACTTCCTCAAGGCGGCTGGCGCGGGCGACGTTAGGCTCGAACTAAAGGACGCGCAATCCGCCGGCCAACTCCGCCCTGCCGAGGGTGAGGATTACAAGTACCGCTACATCGTGATGCCCATGCGGATTTGAGGGGCTTGCAGTCGGGCAGCAGCTCTCTTCGCGATCAAAACCTCATTCCCCCGACTTTCTCTTCTTGACCTACCGCTACGCACGGCTTACATTACCGCACTGTCCTTTAATCTAGGAGGTGTCCCATGCTCAGCGGATTCAAGCAGTTCATACTTCGCGGTAATGTTGTGGATATGGCGGTTGGCGTGGTCATCGGCGCGGCATTTGCCACCGTGGTTTCGGCCTTTACCCGAGACCTGCTGACGCCCCTGATTGCAGCCATCGTGGGCAAGCCGGATTTTTCTGCCATCAGCTTTGAGGTCAACCACAGCATTTTCCCACTGGGCGACTTCATCAACGCGGCAGTTTCGTTTCTGCTGGTCGCTGTGGCGGTTTACTTTTTTGTGGTGACTCCGGTGAACCTGTTGGTCTCGCGCATGCGCAAGGCCCCGACGCCTGCCGACCCGACTACCAAGAAATGTGCGGAGTGCCTCAGCGAGATTCCGATTGATGCCCGGCGCTGCGCTCATTGCGGGCAGCCAGCTATAGCTCACGCTGCCTAGATAGGAATCTGCGATGACGCAATCCGTTGACGCGGTGAGGGCACGACTTCCAGTCGTGCCTCTAGAATTCTCATAGCTCGTTATCGGCACGGCTGAAAGTCCGTGCCCTTCCCGATTCAAAATTAAGATTGTGTGTTCTGCAGCTTCTGTAATATTGAACTGATGCGGGTTTCCTCCCGATTCCTATTAGTCCTCGGTCTGCTGATTGCGTCGGCCTCGGCGCAAGGCCCCTCCGCAAAGCCCAAAGCTGCCCCGAACGCCAGTCTCCAGAGTTGCGGCCGACTCACGGACAATGTCCTGAAATGCCCGCGGTTCGGCTTCACCTACAGAGTCCCATTTGGTTGGGTGGATCGCACCGATGACATGCAGCAGGACGCCGACTCCGACAAGCAGGAGAGTGGCGAAGCTGCGAAACCGGGGGGCGGAGCAACTGCGAAATCCGAAACGCTGCTGGCGGTGTTCGAGCGGCCTCCGGGAGCTCCCGGGGATTCGATCAATTCCGCCGTCGTGATCGCTGCCGAGAGTCTGTCAAATTATCACGGGATCGAAACCGCAGCCGACTATTTCGGCCCCATCACCGAACTCGCCGAGCAAGATGGCTTCAAACTAATAAATGAGCCACACGAATTCCCCTTGGGTACAAAGCAGCTTGTGCGCGGAGACTTCAGCAAGGAGCGAGGCAAGCTGACCATGTGGCAAAGCTCCCTGGTAATAATCGAAAAGGGGTACATCGTGTCGTTCACGTTCGTGGGCGGCAGCGAGGACGAAGTGGAGGAGCTGATCGGGAGTCTAAGTTTCGGAGCGCGCTCGCCACGCTGAGAGAATCTCTCTCTGGTACAAGCCGGGTGCCCAAACTTCGGCCGGGTGCCCCATTTCTCGCCGCTTTTGCAGCTCTGCATTTCGCAAGCGAAGGCGGATGTCGCGTTCGGCAAGGAGCCGCTTGACGCGAAAGAACGCGAACCATTGCACGGCCACACGACGAGAGCTTTTGTGCGCAATTCCCTTCCAGGTGTGGACCGTGAGTTCAGACCCGCTGCCAGCGCATCGCTATTTACCAGTTCCAGCATTTACGGTCCGGATAACTTGTCCGATCGTTATGTTCTGTGCCTGCTCGGCCGGGGATACAAGTGGCCAGACGAGGTTGGTGAGCAGCAGACGTCACTGGAGTCCAAGCCATAGGCTGGCCGCGCTGTTAGTTCCTACCTCGGGAGAAAAGGCACGGCCCTAGCCGTGCCCTAAAATTGATCCGTGTTAATCCGTGGCTAAGGTCTAATCCCGCACTCCATCCAAAAACGCCCGCAGCTTCCGCGACCTGGACGGATGCCGCAGCTTCCGCAACGCCTTAGCCTCGATTTGCCGGATACGCTCTCGGGTTACCGCGAACGATTGGCCGACTTCTTCGAGGGTGTGCTCGCTGCCGTCTTCCAGGCCGAAGCGCATCTTGATGACTTTTTCCTCGCGCGGCGTCAGCGTTCGAAGCACGTGCGAAGTCTGGTCTTTCAGGTTGACGTTGATGACTGCTTCCGCCGGAGAAACTACCGCACGGTCTTCGATGAAGTCGCCGAGGTGCGAATCTTCTTCTTCGCCAATCGGCGTTTCCAAAGAAATCGGCTCCTGCGCAATTTTCAACACTTTCCGCACTTTCGCCACCGGAATGTCCATGCGCTTGGCGATTTCTTCCGACGTCGGCTCGCGTCCCAGTTCCTGTACAAGTTGCCGCGAAGTGCGGATCAGCTTGTTGATGGTTTCGATCATGTGGACGGGGATGCGAATCGTACGCGCCTGATCAGCAATTGCACGAGTAATTGCCTGCCGAATCCACCACGTGGCATAAGTTGAAAACTTATACCCGCGGCGGTACTCGAATTTGTCCACGGCCTTCATCAGGCCGATGTTGCCTTCCTGAATCAGGTCGAGGAACTGCAGTCCGCGGTTGGTGTATTTCTTCGCAATTGAAACCACCAAACGCAGGTTGGCCTCGATGAGCTCGCGCTTGGCGTACTCTGCGTCCATGTCGCCCTGGATGATCTCGCGCTGAGTGCGCTTGAGTTCCTGGAACGCTACGCCGGCTTCGGCTTCGAGCTTTTCGAGTTCAGAATGGATAGACCGGGCCTGGCGCTTGTATTCCTTGCGCTGGTCGTCCGAGCGCGTGGCATCGGCCTTTTTCTCGAGGTTCTGGATCTGACGATCCAGTGAACGCATTGTGTCGACCGTCTTATTGAGGCGGTCGATGAGCCGCTTGCGCTCCGCATTGGTGAACCCGAGTTTCCGCACTGCCAGCGAAACATTAACTACCCCGCGCGCCAGGTGATTGCGGGCGCGACGATAAGTTTTTGGGTTCTTTTTCTGCGAGATATCAGCGAACTTTTCCTGCAGTTGGTTCGCCTTCTTGTAGGCCTTCGCCAGCTCATCGATCTTGCCGGTGAACTCGTTGAGCCGGTTTTGCAGGATCTCGTCGGTGATCTCTTCCTCATCAAAAGTGACCACTTCCTTGATGGAGCGGACACCTTTTTTGAGGTCCTCGCCCATAGCCAGCAATTCGCGAATCACAATTGGCGACCGCGAAACCGCCTTCAGGACGCGGAGTTGCCCTCGCTCGATTCGCTTGGCAATTTCAACTTCGCCTTCGCGAGTCAGCAGGGGAACGGTCCCCATCTCGCGCAAATACATGCGGACGGGGTCATTGGTTTTTTCCAGAGCGCCGGGGGTGAGATCGAGTTCAACATCTTCCCCAAGCTCGTCTTCTTCTTTGTCGAGTGCGGTGGAGGGCAGTTTCGGGCCCTCAAGAACATCTATGCCTTGCGTACCAATTGTGGTAAGCAGATCGTCCAGGTCTTCGGGAGAGTGCACATCGTGCGGGATGAGGTCGTTGACCTGATCATAGGTCAGATATCCCTTCTCCTTCCCTGTATCAATCAGCTTTTTAATGTCATCGTACTTGTCTTCTAGAGCCAAGACGGGTTGTCCTCTTTTTGTCCGACGGACGGACTTGGAAAGTTTTGTTAAGCGGTGGGAACGTGCGATGGCGAGGTTAGCGCCGGCACAAACCTACAAATTTTAGCACGAAAGCTGCCGCGCGCCTATTCGGGTGAATCCCGCTTCGCCCTATGTCCCGTCCCGCTAAATACTTAGATGGCGCGAGGGGAGGTTTAGTTTCAGGGGTTTGGGGAGGGAAATGGAGTAGAATTCGCAGTCTGAGCGCGGGGGAGGGTATGGCAAGACGCCCCAAAATACGAAAGCCCCGGTAGCCTGCCGGGGCTGGAACTTGGTACTGGACACCGTCTGCAATTTCAATCATAGCTTCTGCAGTCCGGTTGTCAAGCTATTTAGCATTGTCGAGTGACTGCGGAGAGTGAGGGACTCGAACCCCAATGGCTGGCTAAGCCACTCGACCGTTTTACAGACGGTGTCCAGTACCCACTGGCAACACTCTCCAGACAACGTCTGTCTTGCGCGATTCTAATGATCTTTTCCGACCGAAATCGCACAAATAGCAACTAAATGTGAGCCGAGTTCCGATTAGGGAATTGAAACCAGAAGCCTCAATCTGCCGAGGCCGCGCCGAGTTCATCCCCGGTCAGGCTGGGATTCATTAAGGCTCTTTTCAGCCGGAGCTTTCTGTCCATCAACGTCTTCAACTGATCCTCATCGGAGGTACGTAGAGAGTTGAGCTGCGTCTGGATCTCCTGCAACCGGCGTCGAATTTGCACCCTTCGCAGTGCTTTGACCGCGCCTTCGATCTTCTCTGCCGTTAGCTCTTCGTCGTCTTTCATGAGGATGGCCGCAAGCAGCCGCCGGTCGTCATCGGAAAGCGGTGTCTCCATGACGTCGGCAGTTTCCAGCGCGGCGTTGAGCAGCGCTTCGATCAAGGACTCGGTGCCGAGCCCAACGTGCAACCGTTCGGAAGCGAGCACATATCTCGCCTGCCGTGCCGGATCGAACGCGTCGTCCGCGCCAGAGCGGTCGGAAGCGTATTCCTCGCTCTGAAACTGCTGTCCGGAAGTCAAAGCGCGAATCAGGATCTTTTCCGCGTCGGTCACCTGCGATTCCGCCGAGGTCTTTACCATCGCGCCTGTGCGACTGGCCACCGCGTGCTTAAGTTCCTGCCGGAGCACCGCGGAATCAATGCTCAGCTTCTGCGCAATTTCTTCGGCCAGCCCGTCACGCACAATTCGACTAGGCACGCGCTGGACGTGTGGCAGCAGATAGTTCACGGCCTTCTTTTTGCCCTCGCCACTGCGCACCGGAAACTGCGCCCGTGCCCGCTCGATGAGATAAGAAAAGTACGCCTGCGAACCCTGTTTCAATTGCTTCGCATAGGCTTCTTTGCCTTTGCGGCGGACGAACACGTCGGGATCTAATCCTGGCTCAAGCGTGAGCACGCGAATATCGAATTCCTCTTCGATCAGGAGTCCCAAAGTGCGTTCCGTGGCCTTCGCTCCCGCCGCATCAGGATCGAAGTTCACCACAATCTGCTTGCTGAAACGGCCGAGCAGTCCCGCTTGCGCCGCCGTAAATGCCGTGCCGGAACTTGCAATCACGTTGTGAAATCCAGCCGCATATACCGAGATACAATCCATCTGCCCTTCAACCAGAATCGCGTAATTCAGCGCGCGAATCGCCTCTTTCGCCAAATGAAGGTTGAAGAGCACTCGCGATTTCGAGTAGATCGCCGTCTCCGGCGAATTCAGATACTTCGGCCCAGCCTTCTCGTCCGTCGAAAGCGTGCGCCCAGTGAACGCGATCACGCGCCCACTCTCATTCGCAATCGGAAACATGATCCGGTTGCGAAATTTGGAGTACATGGCGGAAAGTGCGCCTTCAGGCTTTGCAAAACCGGTTTCAGGCTTCAGGCTCTGGACTTGAGGTTTCAGGTTCTCGCCGTTCCCCTCCACAGCACTGTCATCCCGAGCGGAGTCGAGGGACCTTGCGTTCGGCTGAGAGCGGAGAGCTGACAGCTGAGAGCTTTCTTTCCATGAAAACAACCCACTGTCTCTGAGCACTTCTTCGCCAAACTCCCCTTTCAACCGATCTCGCAGCACAAATCCGGAATCCGGCGCGAACCCAATGCGAAATTGTTTGATCGTTTCCTCATTAAGCCCCCGTCCGGCGAGATACTCACGCGCCCGTGCCCCCTCCGGCCTCCGCAAACAATCCTGGAAAAATGCAGAGGCCCGCTCGTGGACTTCTAGCAGCACCGTCCGCAACCTGGCATCTTTTGCCTCCGCCTCGCTGCTGAAGGTCTGCTTGGGCAGCACAATTCCCATTTTCTGCGCGACCGCCCTCACCGCCTCCGGAAAAGTGATGTTCTCGATCTTCTGGACAAAACTGAATACATCCCCCGAAACCCCGCACCCAAAACAGTGATAGAACTGCCGAGTCGCATGAACGGAAAACGACGGTGTCTTCTCCTTATGAAACGGGCACAGCCCAGAATAGTTCTGCGCCCCGGTCTTCCTCAGCGACACATACTCGCCCACAATGCGGACAACGTCCGCCTGCAGCTTCAGAGTCTGCGCGAAATCGGAAGAGAGGGTCATGAAACCTTGCAGGAGAATTGTCTGCCAGAGCGCAGCTAATAGAAATATACCCGAGGTGAATTGCTGTGGAGAAGCTGTGGGAATCGGTGGTTACACGTTCAAGCGAGAGGAAAATTGAGTGGTAACTGTTGTGTGGGGCGGGCGCCCTCGCCCGCCTGCGTCACAATATCACCCGCGCCTCCCCCACTCTCCTCGTCACCCGCTCGCGGTCCAGATACTCGAGCAAGGGGATGGCATACTTCCGGCTTACTCCTGTCAGCTCTTTGAAACGGGCTACGTCGAGCCGGGGAGAGGTCTGTTTTTGCGTGGCCAGGCTCTGGCGCAGATCGGCAAGCGCCGTGTGGTGAAACACTAATTCCTCAGAAACTTTTATGAGGATTTTTTCGCGCAGCAGCAAAGTCATGATTTTCTGGGCGCGAACTCTGTCAATTTTCAATCCAGCGAGGACGTCTTTCAGTGCTGGAACTTTTAGTCCGGCTGAGGCGAAGGCTTGCTCAATTGTTTTGCGTGATTCGGTTTCTTCATCTTTCATCATCACGCCGCCGCCTGGTAGATGGACGAGGTCACCGCTGATGCATAGCTTGTTCTCGCGCTCGGTTTTTGGAAGGGCACGACTTACAGTCGTGCCGTTAAAACTTCCAGCGCTGGTATCGGCACGGCTGGAAGCCGTGCCCTTCCCGGTGACGGAATTTGAGCCTCCTCCGGCCTGAGTGGCGAGTGCCGCTTCAAACACCCCCGCCGAGAGCCGCGCCTGCTCGCGCAGAGATTCCTTCGAGATTCCCGCGACTAGCGGATTGCGATGGTGAAACTCCGTGACGAGCTGGCGAAGTCGGGCGGCCACATCCGTCAGCGCTCCACGATCCATGAGCAGGTCAGCGCGCCGTGCGACCACGCCCTGACGGACAGCCTCCGACAGCAAGCTCTCGATTCGCTCCGTACCTTGGCCCATTTCAGCCACGAGTTGAGCCACAGTGATCCCTTGAGGCCCTCGACGCCCAATTCGCGCCAGCAGCGTCGGGCCCGGATCGCTCTTGGCTTGAATCTTAAGAAACTCTAGACGGGCCGTTAGCGGGGTCTTCTGTGGCGGCATGGCATCCAGTACCACTCCGCCCCCAATCGTCAGCACAGGCGAGAATTGGCGGATGATGAAGCGGTCTCCAGGCACGAGCAGTGTGGGAGCGCTCAAACGAAGCTGCGCAAACGCCTCCGCTCCGGGCTTGAGTTGCTTTTCTTCGTAGAGCGTCACGCTCGCGATTGTTTCCGAGGTGAAAGCGTGGAAATGCACTCGCGATCCGTTCTTCAGCAGTCTCGCCGAGGAGAGCAGCGACAGCTTTACATCCAGCCGCGACGAGGTCTGAAGCAATCCTGGCGAGGCCAATACCATACCGCGTTCGAGCTCATGCTTTTCGACTCCGGCGAGGTTCACCGCGGTGCGTTCTCCCGCTACAGCCTTTTCTGCAGCTGCTCCGTGTAGCTGAACTCCGCGTACTCGCACTCGTTTGGCTGCGGGAAGTAATTCCAATTCGTCTTCTTTGCGGATTGTGCCTGCGACCAGTGTCCCCGTGGCGACGGTGCCGAACCCTTTCATGGTGAATACGCGATCAATAGGAAGCCGCGTGATTGCCTTTGAGTCCCTGGACGGAGTCTCGTGCCCAGCCCGGACCAGTTCCCGCTTCAGGTCATCGAGGCCCGTACCCTTCAACGCACTCACCGGAATAATGGGCGCTTTCGCGGTATCAAGAAACGATCCGCGCAGGAAATCTGCTACCTCCAATCGGACCACTTCGAGCGTCTCGCTATCCACGAGATCCGATTTGGTCAAAACCGTGATTCCGCGTTGCACGGAGAGCAGGCGGCAGATGTCGAAGTGCTCCCGAGTTTGTGGCTTGATGCCCTCATCGGCCGCAATGACCAGCAGAACAAGATCAATCCCGCCAACTCCGGCCAGCATGTTGCGGATGAAGCGCTCGTGGCCGGGAACGTCTACGAACCCGAAGCGCAGGCCGTCGTCGGGCCCCGGCAGCTCGAGATGAGCGAAGCCAAGGTCAATCGTTATTCCGCGGCGCTTTTCTTCTTTCAGGCGGTCGGCGTCAATTCCGGTCAAAGCCGTGACCAGAGCGGTCTTTCCGTGATCAATGTGCCCGGCGGTGCCGACAATGATGGATTTCATGTCGACAGTCAGTATATTCGCGGAAATTCATGAGTGTAGGGACAGCCGCGATGCCCTGGATGCTTTTAGGCGCCGTAGTTTCATCTACCCATCGCAATCAGGAAATGCGACAATACAATTTCCCACATGACCACTTCGGCGACCTTGGCGATAACTCCCCAAACCCTGCGCAGCCACGGGCTGACAACGGATGAATACGACCGAATCAAGTCCCTGCTTGGAGGTCGCGAGCCGTCACTCACTGAGCTCGGAATTTTTGGTGTGATGTGGAGCGAGCACTGCTCTTACAAATCTTCGCGCGTACACCTGAAGCGGCTGCCGACGCACAGCCGACGCGTGCTTCAGGGGCCGGGAGAGAATGCCGGGATCATCGATATAGGCGATGGCTGGGCTTGCGCGTTCAAGATCGAGTCACACAACCATCCGTCATTCATTGAGCCATTTCAGGGAGCGACCACGGGAGTCGGCGGCATCCTACGCGATATTTTCACCATGGGCGCGCGGCCTGTGGCGGTGATGGATTCACTGAGGTTTGGACCAATTGAAAAGTCAAAGGCGTCGGACAGGAGTGTCCGACCCACACAGGCTGAGGTCACGCAGACTGATATCCGCCGCAACCATTCCATCCTGGAAGGAGTAGTCAGCGGCATCGCTTCTTACGGAAACTGCTTCGGCGTCCCCAACGTCGGCGGGGAGACAAAGTTCGAGCCTTGCTACTCTGGCAATCCTCTGGTGAACGCGTTCGCGCTCGGGCTGGTGCGCAAGGACCAAGTCTTTTACGCGAAGGCGTCTGGCGAAGGCAATCCGGTTATTTATGTAGGGGCGAAGACGGGGCGCGACGGCATTCATGGCGCGACCATGGCCAGCGAGGAGTTCAGCGAAGAATCGGAAGCCAAGCGGCCTAACGTCCAAGTGGGCGATCCATTTCTGGAGAAGCTCCTGCTCGAAGCGTGCCTCGAGGCGATGCAGACCGGCGCGATCATTGGCATTCAGGACATGGGCGCGGCGGGACTGACATGCTCCACTTGCGAGATGGGTGCGCGCGGCGGCGTTGGTATTGAGATTGAAATGGACCGGGTGCCGCAGCGCGAGACTGGCATGAGTGCGTACGAGATTTTGCTCAGTGAATCCCAGGAACGCATGTTGCTGGTCGCGCAGAAGGGCCGCGAGGAAGAAGTCTATCGCGTGTTCCGTAAGTGGGGACTCGATGCGGTGGAGGTCGGCCGCGTGATCAGCGAGCCTCGCATGCGGGTGATCGAGCATGGTGAAGTTGTCGCGGATATTCCTAATACCGCGCTCACGGATGATGCCCCCGTTTATCGTCGCCCGCTGGAACGTTGGGAGCCTGCGATCGCGCGTGAGAAACCCGAACATGTAACGCTCGGCCAACGCACCGACCTACCCGGCGACCTGAAGCGCCTACTCGCCAGTCCGAACATCTGCAGCAAGCGCTGGATCTACCAACAATACGATTCCATGGTGCAGACCAACACGGTTGAAGGTCCGGGCGCGGGCGATGGTGGCGTGATCCGGGTGAAAGGCTCGCAGCGGGCGTTGTCCATGGCGCTCGATGGCAATAGCCGTTGGTGTTATCTCGATCCGAAGCTCGGCGCCATGCACGCGGTCGCTGAAGCCGCACGCAACGTGGCATGCTCGGGAGCGACTCCCGTAGGCGCGACCAATTGCCTGAACTTCGGCAATCCCGAAAAACCGCACATCATGTGGCAGTTTTCGCAGACCATTGATGGCATCACCAAAGCTTGCGAGGAACTCGAGATTCCCATCACCGGTGGCAACGTCAGCTTTTACAACGAAACTTTGGGCGAGGGCATTTATCCGACACCGGTTCTCGGAGTGGTTGGGATTCTTGAGGACGTCAACAAGGCTATGTTCCCGCATTTCCGCGAAGCTGGATGCGCTGTGGTGCTCTTATGCGGATCCGATCCGGGAGATGCCACAGATGTTGAAGTCGAGTTTGGATCGTCCGAGTACGCGAAAGAGATTTTGGGGGAGCTCTGGGGATTTCCGCCCGCGCTAGAACTCGAAAGAGAAGCCGCACTGCAGAAGGCGACGGTTGAACTGATCGCTGAGGGCTTACTCGAATCGGCTCACGACTGCTCCGAAGGCGGGCTGGCTGTGGCACTGGCGGAGGCGTCTTTCTCGGCAGGGATTGGCTGCAACGTTGAGTTAGCGCGGCTGGAACTGCCTGTGGAATGTGTGCTCTTCGGGGAAGATGCAAGCCGGATTGTGATCTCCTGCGACCGGTCGAGGCTGGCACGAATCAAAGAAGTAGCGGCAAAACACGGCGTTTCGGCAGACGCGTTAGGGGAAACAGTTCTCGGGACGATAGAAATAAAAGTGGATGGCCAGGTGGCCGTGTCGGCTAAAATCGCCGAGTTGCGGGATGAGTTTGAAGGCGCGCTGGAACGAGCTTTGCGAAGTGAGCCAGTGGCGGTCGCTGCGGATTAATTTGGACATGTAGGCCGAGACGCCCTCGTCTGGGAGGACGAGTACAGAATCGAGGTCGTCCGCAGGTAGGTGAGGGCACCTGCCTCTACATGAGCGGAGTCGTGGTTTGGCTGAGGGCTAAATTGATTCCTTCTGACAAATTTCGTGATGAGTGTGGGGTGGTCGCAATCTACTCGCATCCCGAGGCGGAGACCCTTGCCTATCTCGGCCTGCATGCGCTGCAGCACCGCGGACAGGAATCCGCGGGCATCGTGACCTCGGACGGTTTGTCGCTGCACATTCACAAGTCCATGGGGCTGGTCGCAGACATTTTCACGGAAAAGAAGCTCTCCAGGCTGCGTGGGACGCTAGCCATCGGTCACACGCGCTACTCCACTACCGGCGACTCTGCCTTGTTGAACGCCCAGCCGATCATGGTGCAATCGAACAAGGGAATGATGGCGCTGGCGCACAACGGCAATTTGGTGAATGCGCAGGAAATTCGCGGCCGGATGGAGGCGCAAGGTTCTATTTTCCAGACCAGCAGCGACACCGAAGTGATCGTTCACCTGATCGCGCAATCCCGCGAGCACACGTTGCCAGAAGCAATCGCCGATGCGCTTCGCTGTGTGGAAGGAGCATTCTCGCTGGTGATGATCAGTCCGGACCGCATCTTCGCGGCCCGCGATCCGCGCGGCTTCCGTCCGTTGGCCATGGGACGCATTCCCGCGCAACTGGATCAGCTACAGGACACCATCGTCTTTGCCTCAGAAACCTGCGCCTTCGACCTGGTTGGCGCGAATTACGAGCGAGAGGTCAAGCCTGGCGAGCTGGTCATAGTCGGCCCGGAGGGAACGGCGTCGCTCTTCTACGCTCCCGCGCTGGCACAATCGAGCTGCATCTTTGAGCACGTGTACTTCTCGCGTCCCGACAGTCGCGTCTTCGGACGCCCGGTGCAAGAGAGCCGCGAACAACTCGGCCGCCAGCTCGCCATCGAAGCTCCCGCCGACGCTGACCTAGTCGTACCTGTTCCCGATTCCGGTGTGACTGCCGCCATGGGTTACGCCGCCGAGAGCGGAATCCCACTGCGCTTCGGGCTGATCCGCAACCACTACGTTGGGCGGACGTTCATTGAGCCGCAGCAGTCAGTCCGTGACTTTGGCGTAAAACTCAAACTGAACCCCGTCCGCAGCTTGCTCGAAGGCAGGCGTGTCGTGCTGATTGACGATTCTATTGTGCGGGGTACTACGAGCAGAAAAATTGTGCGAATGGTTCGTGGCGCAGGAGCGAAAGAAGTCCACATGCGGATTTCGTGTCCGCCGACGATTTCTCCCTGCTTCTATGGCGTTGACACTCCGCGGAAAAAAGAGCTCATCGCCGCAAACAACAGCGTGGAAGAAATCCGCAAATATATTGGCGCTGACTCGCTCTCCTATCTTTCGCTCGAGGGAATGAAAAAAGCGTGCCACGACGGCGAGAAGACCACGTACTGCACTGCCTGCTACACCGGAAAATATCCGACCAACCTCGTTGATGTCGAGGAGATCCTGCCCGCGACTGTGGAAAAACCGTAACGCTTCCCGGAAAATACCCGCCCTGTCTCTCCACAAACCGGAGAGACAAAGACGGGGCACGCTAGAGGAAACTTGGGGTCAGACAGAATTGGGTGCCCCATCCTTCTCGCGTTCTTTGCGAGAGGGTGGGCATTCTGTTTAAGGCTTTTGCGCCGAAGCAACTCGCGGAATCCCCTGAAGATCATTCGTGATCTGAACGTTCTCCCATCCTGCAAGCAATTCTCGGACTTGTTTCGCAATCGTGCCGCTGATCTCCATCACCAACCATCCGCCAGGCTTCAGCGCCGCGCGCGCCTGCGGAATCAATCTTTCAATTACTTCTGTGCCCGTCGGACCAGCAAACACCGCGCCACGCGGCTCGAACTTCCTCACTTCAAGCTGAACTGAGTCTTCCTCCGATTTGCCGACGTAAGGAGGATTGGAGACAACAAAGTCAAAGTATTCATGTGGAAGGCCCTTGAGCAGATCGGTGTCGTGAAATTGGATGCGGCTGGTCATCTGATGCCGCGCGGCGTTGGCTTCTGCAATTTCCAGCGCCTCGGGGGAAATGTCGTTTGCGTGGATTTCTGCTTGCGGCAGTTCTTTTGCGAGCGCTAGTGCAATGCAGCCTGAACCGGCGCCGACGTCAACTATATGCATTGATTTGTCGGACAGGAGTGTCCGACCCACACCAGCCTGCCCCACACGGGCCAGCACCGTCTCAATCACATGCTCTGTCTCTGGCCGCGGAATCAGCACTGCCGGAGAGACAATCAAATCCATTCCCCAGAATTCCTGATGGCCGGTGATGTACTGCGCGGGAATTCCTTGCGACCGCTGAGCCAGAGCATCGTCATAGCGGGATTGCGCTTCGTCAGTCAGTTCGCGCTCAGGATGTCCATAGAGGTACACGCGGTCACATCCCAGCGTGAACATGAGCAGCGTTTCGGCGTTCATCCGAGGGGACGGAACATGAGCGGCAGTCAGGCGCTGGACGGCGGAGTTCAGGGTTTCGCGGAGGAGCACAAAGCTATTTCACCACAGAGGCACAGAGGGCACCGGGAAGGCAGAGACTTCAAACGTAGCCTGAGTCTCTCACATCACCATTCCGCCTTCTCCCTTCAACCGCTCCGCCTGATAGTGTGCCCCCAGTGCTTCGATGAGAGGCTGGAGCTTCCCATCCATCACCTCCGGCAGCTGATGAATGGTGAGCCCGATGCGATGGTCGGTCACACGGTTCTGCGGGAAATTGTAAGTACGGATTTTCTCGCTACGGTCGCCGCTGCCGACCATGGATTTGCGCTCTTTCGCCAGGGCGTCCTGTTGCTTTTGCATTTCGATTTCATACAGGCGTGAACGCAGCACCCGCATGGCTTTCTCGCGGTTCTTGATCTGCGACTTCTCGTCCTGGCAACTGACTACGGTGTTTGTCGGGATGTGGGTGATTCGCACCGCCGAATATGTCGTGTTCACCGATTGTCCGCCTGGGCCGGACGAGCAGAAGGTGTCTATGCGAAGATCTTTGGCCTCAATTTTGACGTCCACTTCTTCGGCTTCGGGCAGCACCGCGACGGTTACGGCAGAAGTATGCACGCGCCCTTGCTGCTCGGTGTCGGGAACTCGTTGGACGCGATGCACTCCGCTTTCGTACTTCAGCCGGGAGTACACACGATTGCCTTCGATCAACGCAATAACTTCTTTCAACCCGCCGACTCCAGACTCGGATGTAGAAAGGACCTCGACTTTCCAGCGTTGAGTCTCGGCGTAACGGTTATACATGCGGAACATTTCAGCTGCGAAGAGGGTGGCTTCATCTCCGCCAGTTCCAGCGCGGATTTCGACAATCACGTTCTTTTCGTCGTTCGGATCTTTCGGCAACAGCAACACCTTGAGCTCTTCTTCAATGCCCACAACTCGCGGCTCCAGTTTGTCCAGCTCTTCTTGCGCGTAGGCGCGCATTTCCGGGTCTTTCTCGTCGGCCCGCACTGCCTTGCTCTCGGCAATTCCCTTTTTCAGGTCCTTGTATTCGCGATACTTCTCGACAATGGCCGCGATCTCGCTGTGCGCCTTGGCAGTCTTCTGGTATTTCGCCGAATCGCTGGTGATCTCCGGCGAGGCCAGCGCCTGGGTCAGCTCTTCGTAACGCGCTTCGATTTGGTCAAGACGTTCAAACATGGTGGTCAATGGCCAGATGTCAGTGGCCAGCCTCTCTCATGGATTCTGTTTTAATTGGATTGGAAATGCGAGAGATTTTTGCGGCGGGGCCGCTACGCAATTACTAATTCGCCGCCACGCTGCTTCTCGAGCACCATGGCTTGATCGAGCGCATGAATCGCGCATTCGGCCTGGTCATCCGCTGGTTGCTGCGTCGTGATCCGCTGCAGCCACAACCCAGGCGCGGTCATTACGCCGAACAGCGACTTACGATGTTTCGCGGCATAGCGAATAATCTCGTACGAAATCCCAGTAATTACCGGAAGCAGGGCAATGCGAATTGCAAAACGGGCCCAGAATGTAGTGACCGGGACGAGCATGTAAACGAAGATCGAGATGATCATTACCGTCATCAGAAAACTGGTTCCGCAACGGGGATGAAAGGTCGAATACTTCTGTACGGTTGCGGTTTCGAGAGGATCACCATTCTCGAAGGCAAACACTGTCTTGTGTTCCGCTCCGTGGTATTGATAGACACGGCGAATGTCGCTCAGCAGCGATGTTCCCCAGATGAACAGCAGAAACAGCGCCAGCCGGATCAAGCCATCCATCAGGTTGAACATGATCTGACCGCTCAACGCCGGATGCGACTTCTTCAATTCCGTCGTGGCCAGCAGCGGCAAGTATTTGTACATGAAGATGAAGAAGCCAACAGAAATCAGGATGTTCACCGTCGCAATCCATCCGCTGATCTCAAACTTCTTCTCTGGGGCTTTACCAGCTTCGTCGCGCTGCAGCTCATCCAATTGCACGTTGGCAGAAAATCGCAAGGCGCGGAAGCCGAGCGTCATCGCATGACCCAGCGTCATCACTCCACGCAGCACCGGCCACGCCATCCATTTATGCTTTTCCGAAAGCCGCTCCAGCGGCTCGCTATGTGTGGAAAGCACTCCCGAAGGTTTGCGGCAGGTAATTGCCCAGGCGTGCGGGCTGCGCATCATAACGCCTTCGAGCACGGCCTGGCCGCCAACCAGCGTCTCTTCGCCGCCTTCGAGCGCCGGTAAAAGCTGCACGGCCACGAGAAAGCGCCACAATGTTTGAAAAAACTGCATATCGATAAGATGATCTTCAGGCGAGTAATGTTCCAGCATTAGAGTACCACATGCCTGGGACACTTTCGGCGCAGGGAAGTAGAGTAGATCCAGCAACTTAGATGGATGAAATGCGCAGATTTGCTGAAACCTCAGAGCGGATTGCCGCAACCACCAAGAAGCTGGAGAAAACGGCACTGCTGGCAGAATACCTGAAATCCGCACAGGTGGGCGAAGCCTCAACTGCAGCCGTCTTCTTCTCCGGCCGGCCGTTTCCGGTATGGGAGGAAACTACGCTGCAAGTCGGCGGATCACTCCTTTGGCGAGTGGTTCAAGAGCTCTCTGGAAAAGATGAGCATGAGCTATCAGCCGCTTATCGCAAGTATGGCGACTTGGGCGCGGTCGCTGGGTCGGTGCTCCCGCACGAGCGCGACCCTCACAATAACGATCCGCATAGGGGCGGGTGCCCTCACCCGCCCAGCGAAATCTTGCGCCGCTTCCGCGAAATCGCAGTCGCGCGCGGCCCGGCAGCAAAGGGAGCCTTGGTTCGAGACTTGCTGCGCCAGGTCACTCCACTCGAAGCCAAGTACATCGTGAAGACCATGACTGGAGACCTGCGCATCGGTCTAAAAGAAAGCCTGGTCGAAGAAGCGATTGCCAAGGCTTACGGAAGTCTCGTGGGGGGCAATCTGAAAGACGTGCAACGCGCCAATATGCTTCTCGGAGATATCGGTGAAACCCTGCGCCTTGCGGCAGCAGGCCGCCTCGCTGAAGCCAGGATGCGGCTGTTTCATTCCATCGGTTTCATGCTCGCGAGCCCCGCTGAATCTACGGACGACGCGCTGAGTTATTTCCAAAATGCGCTGGTCGAAGACAAGTACGACGGCATCCGTGCCCAGGCGCACTGCTCAGGCGACACTATCCGGTTCTTCTCGCGCACGCGAGATGAAATCACGGAGTCCTTCCCCGAGCTTCCGGAATCGCTCGCCGGACTGCCGCAAGATGCGATCCTCGATGGCGAAATCGTGGCCTGGAGCTATCTGGTGGGGGAGCAAAACGAGTCCGGCCGCGCTTTACCCTTCAGCGCACTGCAGCAGCGGCTGGGACGCAAGAAGGTCAGCAAAAGTCTCATGCAACAAGTTCCAGTCGCCTATCTCGTGTTCGACGTAATCTATGCGGGCGACGAGTTGCTGATTGATCGGCCGCTGCGGGAACGAAGGCAACTCTTGGGTCAGCTCCTAACAGCGGAAAGAAAACCGATTCACCACGGAGACACCCTTCGACTGCGCTCAGGGCAGGCTCCGACACGGAGAAAACCTCTTGATCAGGGTCAGCTGGCCTTAACTGGGCAATTAGATGAAGACAAAGGCGGTTTGCCGACGACCGACGACCGACAACCGACGACAGCCCGAGTAATTCGCGCCCCAGTTTTTCAAGCAGCCTCTCCTGAGGAACTCAATCAGCTCTTCGGCGCCGCACAGGCCCGCGGCAACGAAGGCTTGATGATCAAGGATCCCGAATCACCCTATACGCCGGGGCGTCGCGGCAAATCATGGCTGAAGCTGAAACGCGAACTGGCTACTCTCGACGCGGTCGTCACTGCCGCCGAGTACGGACATGGCAAGCGCATCGGCGTGCTGAGCGATTACACATTCGCGGTCCGCGATGGCGACCGCCTGCTGAATATCGGCAAAGCATATTCCGGATTGACCGACGCCGAAATCGCCGAGATGACGAAATGGTTCCTCGAGCACACGATTGAAGACCAGGGCTTCCGCCGCATCGTGGAGCCGAAGATCGTCCTCGAAGTCGCCTTCAACAACATCATGAAATCCGACCGCCACAACAGCGGCTACGCGCTGCGGTTTCCACGAATCGTCCGGCTGAGGCCAGACAAGCTGCCGGAGGAAGCGGATACGTTAGAGAGGGTAAAGGAGATTTATGCAAAGCAGAAACATTGACGGCGGGGCTGGCACGAACGGCCGCAGCGTCCCTGACTAGGCCAGAAACTGACCCAGTCTCTCCTTCACCTCCGGCCACTCCGCCGCTACGATCAAAAAGCGAACAGAGTCGCGGGCGGTGTAATCAGCGGCCATGCGGTGGGCACGGAGAATCCCTTCGAACTTTCCGCCGATGCGTTCGAGGGCGGCGCGGGAACGCTGGTTGCGGGCGTCGGTGTGAAAGCAGACACGCAGCACGTGCCACACCTCGAAAGCGTGCGTCAGCATGAGCAGCTTGGCCTCGGTGTTGGAGGCGGTGCGGATTGCCGAGCGTGTCAGCCAGGTGTAGCCGATCTCGCAGGCGTCCGGAGCGATGCGCCATTGCGCTGATGGCCCTGCGGCCACGCCCATCGCTCTAGGTTCCAGAAACGCGTCGAACCGATCACGACACCGTCATCCAATCGCACAATCGCGAAAGGCACTGCGGTTCCGGCGTCGCGCCAGGCCAGAGCGGTTTCGACGTATTTTGTGCCTCCACCTTGCCCTGCGGGACAGGACTCCACTGGTAGAGCGAAGGATCAACCGCCCCAGCCGCGCCCAAGCCATCGACGTGGCCGTGATCAAGTGGTTCGAGACGAATGTGCCTGCCTTGCAACACAAGCCCTTCTGTTCCCATGGCTCCCAGTACGCAATGAGACCGCTCTCTGCTGCGAACAGCGCTCCCCTGAAATTTCAAGTGCATGATCTAGAATCTATGATTTGATTGGAGAGCACATATGCTAGCAATAAATCGTCGGTCGCTTCTACGAGGAGCCGTCTCTTTATCATGCGGCGCGCTACTGCACGACTGGGTTGTTCCGAGAGCGGCCGCCGCCGAAACCCATGCCGCTTCACAGGAGGAAGTGATCTCGCGTATGAAGTGGATGAACGATCCAGCCTCGTGGAGAGTCGCGAGCGGCCAAATCATCGTGCGTGCCCGGCCGAAGACCGATTTTTGGCGGAAGACGTTTTACGGCTACATCACCGACAACGGACATTTCTTTCATCTCCCAGTCAGCGGAGAATTCACCTTTGAAGCTCGGATCGGCGGTCAATACGCGGCGCTCTACGACCAGGCCGGGCTGATGGTGAGAGTGGATGCAGAGAACTGGGTCAAGTGCGGCACTGAGTTTGTGGATGGAGAACGCCACGCCAGTGTGGTCTTCACCCGCGACTTCTCCGACTGGTCCACCATGAAGGACTTGTCTGCCAGCGGCCCGGTTTGGTGGAGAGCAGTGCGCAGCAAGGACTCGCTCGAAACTTTGTGTTCGCTCGACGGAAAGACGTTCCAATCTGTCCGCCAGGGATACTTGGTTCCAGACCGTCTCGCTGAGGTTGGCATCATGTGCGCCGCGCCGGAGGGTGGTGGTTTTGAATGCGTGTTTGACGGACTCAAGCTAGTGGCGGGAGAGAAGTAACAATTTTGCCGGACGAGAATGTGTTACGCGACCAAAGAAGGGGGAGTCCGGTTCGACTTGGCAGCCGCATCGCCGTCTCAATGTTCGTGGCTATGTTCTTCCTGAACCGGAATCACACACCCGTGTGCCACTTCACAAACCACGTTCTCAAACTGAATAGTCGTGTGGTCAATACGGAAGTCGTGATGCAGGCACGCCTTCACATCACGCAGAATCCGTTCGCTGACGGAAGGCGGAATATCGGCGATGGAAATATGGCAAGAAAGCGCGCTGGTCTCTGAGCCGATGCTCCACACGTGCAAGTCGTGAACGTCGTTGACACCGTCAATTTTGCGGATTGCAGCTTCCACGCGCTCGAGTTTGACTCCGCGCGGCGTGCCTTCGAGGAGAATGTTGAGCGTTTCGCGCATGATGCCGAAGCTTGACCACAGGATCAGAGCGCCAATCCCGAATGAAAGCGCCGGATCGATCCAGTATTGTCCAGTCGCAAGAATAGCCCAGCCGCCTGCGATCACCGCAGCCGTCGAAAGCGTGTCGCCGATTTCGTGCACCAGAGCGCTGCGGACGTTCACATCGCGGCCGGTACGGTAGAGCATGAGCGCGATGGCGCCATTCATGATCACTCCGGCGGCAGCAACCCACATCATCAGGTGAGCCTGTACCGGTTGTGGATGCTGAATGCGACGGACGGCCTCGTAAAAAATCAGGAACGAAATCGCGACCAAAGTGGCCGAATTCACCAGCGCGGCCAAAACTCCGGCGCGGTGATAGCCATAAGTGTGGGTCGCACTGGGAGGACGCGAGTGGAAATACACGGCAATGAGAGACAGCAGCAGGGCAACGAAATCCGTCAGGTTGTGCCCGGCTTCCGAGAGCAGAGCCAGCGAGTGTGCACGGAGGCCGGCTACTACCAGCAGACCGATGTAAGCCGCCGTTACCAGCAGGGAAACCTGCAGGATTCGTGAGGTCCTGTCTCCTCCGCCCTGGCCCAAATGCATGTGCACGATACCAGTTTAAGGGGAGGCGGAGAACGCTTCAAGAAGGGATCAGCCTCAGACGGAGACTTAAAATACAATGCCTCAGTTCAGGATTCGTCAATCCATGAGAACAGCAGACGTCGTCATCATTGGCGGAGGGATCGTTGGATCGAGCATCGCTTATCACCTGACCGCCGCGGGATGCAAAGACGTTCTGGTCATTGAGCGGGAGTCGTCTCAAGGTAAGGGGTCCACCGGCAAGAGCATGGGAGGGGTACGCGCCCAGTTCTCCACTCCAGTAAACATTCAGATGTCCCTCTACTCCATTCCCTTCTATGCCAGCTTCGAGGTCCAGCTTGGCTATCCGTGTGGTTATCGGCCTCAGGGATATCTGTTTTGCGCGACTACCGAAAACCACCTGGCCTACCTGGAGACGAACTATCAAAGGCAGATTGCTTTGGGATTGAAGGGTGTACGACTAATCGCCGTGGAGGAAATTCGCAGCATGTTCCCGCAACTTCGCTCGGATGATGTTGTGGGCGGTAGTTTCTGTTCGACCGACGGTTTTGTTGATCCTTACAGTGCAATGGTCGGATTTATGGCCTGGGCGAGCGATCACGGAGCCACGCTGTTGAAGAACACAGCGGTGACAGGAATGCAGCGCGAGGGTGACCGCATCGCCGGTGCAGAAACCAGCAGAGGCCCAGTGAGTTCACGCACCATTGTGAACTGCGCCGGGCCATGGGCCGCTGAGATCGCAAGAATGGCCGGCGTTGATCTGCCAGTTGAGCCCCTTCGACGCATGCTGGTCCCAACCGAACCATTCGACCAGTTCCCCCATTCCGCGCCAATGATTGTCGATATGTCGAACGGATTCCACTTCCGGCCCGAGGGACTAGGATTTCTGCTGGCGTGGAACGATCCGAAAGAAACGCCGGGATACAAAACTGAAGTCGATCCCGAGTTCATCGAGAAAATTTTGACCCGAGCAGCAGACCGCGTGCCGGTATTCGAGAATCTGGCAGTCAATCCAAAACGGGCCTGGGCTGGCCTGTACGAGATGACGCCGGACCACCACCCCATCTTAGGCGAGGTGCGGGACGTGCCAGGATTCTTTCTGGCGAACGGCTTCAGCGGGCATGGAGTGATGCATGCTCCGGCAACGGGGAAAATCATGGCTGATCTGATTCTCCGAGGGACAAGCGACCTTGTGGATGCCTCACTGCTGGGTTTGTCACGTTTCGCTGAAGGGCGAATGATTGAAGAAACGGCGGTGTTGTAATGTTACTGTCTGAGCCCCATCCACTTTTCCGAAACCACGATGGAATTCCCCGGATTCTGTGGATCGTAGCGGACCGATGTTGGCACTCCGAGCCGGCAGGAGTGCAGGTTGATCCACTGTCGCAGGTAAGTTACATCTTGTGAGGCTTCATACGACACGCCGCCCACGTCATATTGGAAAATCAGCATGGTCGCAGCAGGATGCCCGTTGGGCACAAGTTCCTGAACATCGATCACGGTCCCATCCGTGATCCGGCCAATCTGGTTCAGCCAATCGCGGCGTTCGCGTTCAATTTCCGCTGGAGTTTTTTTCTTGCGGCCGAACATCAAATATGCGGCGAAGGCTGCGCTCAGCCCACCAGCAACCAGGGTATAAAGGCGAAACGGAAACATATTCTTGGGTAAGCCCAGGAGCAGGCCCTGTTCTTAAATAAAGAATAAGACGAGAACCGCGATCAGGGAAGATACTGATAGGGTTACGAAAGATCAGGAAACCCGTTGTTGGCTGTTGGTCGTTGGCTGTTGGCCTGGGGGCAAAGTCGCCAGCGACCATCTTTCCCGCAGTGGGACGCGTAAGCGATTTCTTTGTAATCTGGTGTCGGTTCCTGAATTACAGTTATTTTTCGCAGTCATCCATGAGTGAATCAGCCTTCAGCGACCTTCGTGTTTGGCGCAGCGCGATGGATCTTGCCATTGAAGTCTACCGGCAGACTGCATCCTTCCCACAACACAAAATGTATTCCTTGACCCAGCAGATGCGCCGAGCGGCAGTTTCAATCCCTAGCAACATTGCCGAGGGGAAAGGCCGGAGGTCAGCGAAAGAGTTCAGGCAATTTCTATTTCAGGCGCCCGGCTCACTCCTCGAGTTGCAGACGCAAGCCATGATCGCGAAAAGGTTGGACTATTTCTCGGAGCCGCAGGCCAAAGAGATCCTGGAGCAAGCAGGCCGGGTGGGAAGAAGTCTGAGCGCTTAATCAACTCGCTGGCGGAGAGTGTGGCCTAGCTGCCGACGACCAACAACGTTCTCTCTAGCTTCCCGCCGCAAACCCGCCGACGTGCGCATAGGTTACGCGCAGATACTTGTGAGGATTGACTGGTACGTCATTGATCCGAACTTCATAGTGGAGATGAGGGCCGGTGCTTCGTCCGCTGGCGCCCACGTAGCCGATGGTATCGCCGCGATGCACGTGCTGCCCGGGGAAAACTGTAAAGCTCGCCAGATGTCCGTATCGAGTCGTAATTCCGCGACCGTGGTCAAGAATGATTGCGCGTCCGTAACCGCCCATGAAGTCCGCAAAGTCTACAATGCCGTCGGCCGGAGCAACGATCGATTGACCGTACGCAGATCCGATATCAATGCCAGAGTGAAATGCGCCCTCGCCGTTAAACGGATCAATGCGCTCACCGAACGATCCTGTAATTGGGCCTTCAACTGGCCAGAGGTTTGGGGCCGAATTGGCCCGTACCCAGTCGGCGGTTGTAACGTTGCGGATAAGCCCAAGTGTAATTCCAGCGGTCGTGGCCCCGCTCATAGCTGTGGTCTTGAGCGTATAAAGGCGGTCGAGCGAGGAACTGAGCTGCACATCCTGCACACTGTCCGAGGAAGCCGCCGAAACCAGCACCGGATCAGGTTTCAATCCGTAGAGCGATGAAACTTCGCTTGCCAGGGACCCCAGCGACGCCACTTGGATGTCGCGCTCCTTGGCAACCTCTTCGAGACGCGTGTAGCGATTCTTGAGCTCATCCTTCTGGGTGCGCAGCTCATCGTAGCGAGATACCTTCAGTAACATCCGGGCGTAGGAGCTGGCAATGCCGGTCAGCCCAAGCATTACAATCGCCGCCCCGGCTATCAGGACGTACATGTAGTGCATGGGAACGGGAATCTTGCGGAGCTGGCCATCTTCCCCGCGAGCTACAAAAAGAATGTAGAAGCGCTTGCGCAAAGTTTCCTTTCCTCTATTTCCAGGACCGGGTCAACCCCGGGGCACTCGCCGCGAGTGCCTAGCATCTGATATTGGCTCCCAGCCGCGTTTCCCTTGTGGGACAAGGCCGAAACACGTCTTCCTCCTACCGGAACCAAAGAGCGCCCAAAACTACCGTTGCTGCAATCCAAAGCATATGCAGCACTTAGCTCGGCCAAAGTGTTAGGAGACAGTATCGCAACGGTAACAAAGCTGGTTCCTCGTGTCAACGAGGTTAGCTGAATTTCTTTAGTTACAAAGGATGAGTAATCTCTCATGACCTAATGGCCGAATTACCGTTCCGGGACGAGGTGACTTTAGTACCGCAGGACTACGAGCCGGGGTGGATTCCTGGAGCTCTTGGAACCCAGGTCGCAAACCGTGTTTGTAGATGTGAACGACAGCGGCGAGGGTTGCTCTTGGCGCCTGCCTGCAATGCTAAAAATGGGCTGCTCTCTTTTTTGGCCCGAGCAGCCGTTCCCGCATATCATGTCTTCGCCTTGCCTTTACCAGAGCGAATTCTGATTTCCCAAATACGCGCCCGCGGGTCTTCTCACCCTTCGCGCGGTTCTATGGATGGCGGAACCGGGGCTCAAATCGTCGCCGGAATCGGAGATGATTGTGCTGTTCTCCGCATTCCTGCACGGCACGATACGCTTGTAACTACGGACTTCAGTCTGGAAGGCGTGCATTTCCGGCGCGAGTGGCACCCGCCGGAGGTTGTCGGTCGCCGTTGTCTCACTCGCGGGTTGAGCGATATTGCGGCCATGGGGGGCGAACCGATTGCCGCGTTTCTTTCATTGGCGTTGCCGACCAGTTTGCCGCAGCAGTGGGTGGACGGATTTCTGAAAGGGTTGTTGAACTTAGCGGATGAGTTCAAGGTCACACTGGCTGGAGGCGACATTTCACAATCGCGGCAAGGCGTTCTCGCCGACATCATCGTCGTCGGATCAGTCCCGCGGGGCAAGGCTATCTTGCGGTCGGAAGCGCGGCCAGGGGACGGGATTTACGTGACCGGAGAACTCGGAGGCTCATCGGCGGCGCTAAGTCTGCTGTATTTGCGACCCAGGAAAAAGCTGAAGGCCCGAGACTTCCCAGCTCATTTTTTTCCTAATCCGCGGATTGAGACCGGGCGAATTCTGCGCGAAAAAGCCATTGCCTCTTCCATGATCGATATCAGCGACGGCCTTTCGACGGACCTCAGCCACATTTGCGAGGAGAGTGGAGTCGGTGCAGAGGTATGGCAGGAGGCAGTCCCGAGAGCGAGCATCGGCAGACCCGCCCGCGAAGTCAGTCTGGAAACCGCCCTGCACGGTGGCGAAGATTACGAACTGCTGTTTACGTCGTGCCGGCGGGTTCCTGGCAAAATCGCTGGAGTGACGATCACACCGATCGGCCGAATCACCCGAAAAAAGAAAGTCATGTTGGCTGACTCCCACGGGAGCTTGAAGGAATTTCTCCCCAAAGGTTGGGAACACTTCCGGTCATAGACTCCAGGTTGGCGGTCACCTCGCTAGTCTCTGTTCTTGACGAGGGCGGCGGACTAGAGTAACTACATGAAGTCGCGACTCGTCCTTACGTTAGCAGTTCTGTTCGTTGTGCTTCCGCTTGCCGCACAACAGCCGTCCACAACTCCCGACAACGACTTTGTTCAGAAGCGGTTCGGGAATTCCTGTTCCCTGGAACCACGATGGCCGCCATTGACTGCGGACCTGAACGGAGATGGAATCGAAGACATAGTCATCGTCGCCCGCTGCAAGAATCCGCTGATTGACCAGGACGAAAAGAATTACAAAGTCATCGATCCCTACGATGCGTTTTATGGCTACGGCAATCCGAAGATCACCACAAGCTTTGCGCCCGATGATCCCAAACTGCGTGGAGTTGCGCTGCTGGTCATCCATGGCGCTGGCACTGACGGTTGGCGCTCCGCAAGTCCTCCGGCGAAGTTCGTCATCATCAATCTTGCGGTGAAGACAATCACAGTGAAGAAGATGAAGGTCAGCCGCAAGAAATCAACCATGGCGATTTACGTGGAAGAAGCCGGCGCTGACCAGATGACCTCTGCCATTTTCTGGGATGGGAAGAAGTACCGCTACGAGCCGCTGGGTTCGAGCATGGAGTGAAACAGGCGGGCTAGGGCGCCCGCCCCACACTTTACATTTCGAAGTGGAACACATCCAGCACGAAGAACGTCTTGCGGTTCACCAGCGCGATGTGACCTCCGATGACGGTGTGCATATAGCCCACCGGTGGAGGCGGTAGATAGCTCTCTACTTCTACCGGGCAAGGATGCATGCGGCTTCTCAGACCCGGGGGCAACGTACCTCGCACCACCAACTGACGCTCCAGTCCCGAAGGCAGTTCGTCCCGCTTCGCCAGTCCCGGCGGCAGGTGGTCGCGATGTCCTTGGTACCACTCGTGCAACTCGCGATCGTGGTCGCGATAGTAGTGCCGATCTTCCTTAGCCTCGCGCTTGTCGCCCCGTTTGTCATCCCGTCTATCCTCGTCGCGATCGTGCTTGTCTTTGTCGTGGCCGTAGCCGTGACCCTGTCCCTGCGCCAGCGCCATATTTGTGCTCAGTGAGAGCAGCGCTGCGGCCGCCAGGTAAAGCCATTTGTTTGAAGACATACCTTCTCCTATGTTGAGGTGAGAAACCCCAGCTTAGGGGCGGCGTTATGCAACGGCAAGTGACCAGAGTACCTGGAGGGCGTTGGTCCTACGTCGCGAACGTTTTTCGTGTAGGCCCAGACGCCCTCGTCTGGGTGGGCGAGCATGCCTCGCCATTTGGCGGAGCGAAGCTCCGGGGGAAGGTGAGGGCATCCGCTCCTATACTCAATCGCCAACGACGGTTCTTCTATAATCCCCTGCCATGGACCTTGAGCAAAAGCTGCTTGAACTGAAGCGCCGCGACCGGCTGACTGACGAAGGCGGCGGAAAAGAGCGCCGCGAACGCCAGCACAAAGAAGGCAAAATGTCGGCGCGCGAGCGCATCGAGTTTCTTCTCGATGACGGCACGTTTGAAGAGACTGACCGTTTCGTCACCCATCGCGCCAATGAGTTCGGCATGTCCGAGCGCAAGTATTACGGAGACGGGTTCATCACCGGCTACGGTCGAATCGAAGGACGCCTGGTTTTCGTCTTCGCGCAGGACTTCACAGTCTTCGGCGGAACGCTCTCGGAATCCAATGCAGGCAAGATCGTCAAGATTATGGATATGGCCGCCCGGGTCGGCGCGCCTTTAATCGGCTTGAACGATTCCGGCGGCGCCCGCATTCAGGAAGGAGTGGTCTCGCTGGCGGGCTATGCGGACATCTTTCTGCGCAACACTCTGTATAGCGGAGTCATCCCGCAACTCTCAGCCATCATGGGCCCGTGCGCTGGCGGCGCGGTTTATTCTCCGGCCATCACCGACTTTATAGCGATGGTCAACAACACTTCGTACATGTTTATTACTGGACCGGACGTCATCAAGACGGTCATGCACGAGGAGGTCACTAAAGAGCAGCTCGGCGGCGCGGTCACTCACAATGAGACCTCTGGCGTCGCCCACTTGCTCGCCCATGACGACGCCGAATGCCTCTCTATGCTGCGCGAGTTGCTCAGCTTTATTCCGTCGAACAATCTGGATGATCCTCCGCGTAAACCATGCACCGATCCGATTGACCGCGCCGACGCCGCACTCGACACGATAGTCCCCGCGCAGTCGAATCTGCCCTACGACATGAAAGACGTAATCCACGCCGTGGTGGATGACGGGTACTTTTTCGAGGTCCACGAGCACTACGCGAAAAACATTGTGGTCGGATTTGCGCGGCTGAATGGCAACTCTGTCGGCATCGTCGCCAATCAGCCTGCATTTCTCGCGGGAACGCTAAAGCTGCTATACGCTTTTGCCGAAGCCACGGTGCCCAAGCTGACGGTGATTACTCGCAAAGCCTACGGCGGCGCTTATTGCGTGATGGCGTCAAAACACATCCGCACCGACGTGAACTACGCCTGGCCGACCGCCGAAATCGCCGTCATGGGCCCGGAAGGCGCGGTGGACATTGTTTACAAGCGTGACCTGGAGCGTGCCGCCAACCGCGACCAGATGCGGACCGAGAAAATCGAAGAATTCCGCGACCGTTTTGCAAATCCTTATGTAGCGGCCGAACGCGGTTTCGTAGATTCAGTCATACTGCCCCGCGACACGCGCAAAAAGCTGATCCACGCGCTCGAAATGCTGGGCACGAAGCGGGACAAGAATCCACCAAAGAAGCATGGGAACATACCGCTGTGAGGCAGGGATGGTCAACCGCCGATAATACTGTTCGCGATTTTCAGTCCTGTCTTAGCACTCCGTTCGTTTCCAGCGGCAAAATACAACATGAACAACAACGACCCATTGGAATTGTGCAGCTCGAGTCCGCTTTCTCTCGATCGAACCGCTGCTTGAAGACTTGGGGAAAATCGACCTTTCCGGTATCAGTTGGGCAATTGTTGGCGGCGAAAGCGGACCGGGCGCTCGACCTATGCTCCCGGAGTGGGTCACATCCATCCGCAATCAGTGTCGCGAATCTCGAGTGCCGTTTTTCTTCAAGCAGTGGGGCGGAGTGAGGAAAGCGAAAAACGGCCGGCTGCTCGACGGTCGTACTTATGACGAATACCCCACACAACCATTGCACCGGTTCCTGATCGCCGAAGCTGCGAGAAATTCGCGGAGCGCATCCTGAAATCATTCCGGCAAACAATCCCGACGGAACGAATCCAGGTTATGGCGTGAAAATTTACTCTGTCGCGCCATGGCTCTCCTGCCTCCGAAGTACCTCTCCTAAGTGGAAATTTCTTCTGTGCTTCCTGCAATAACTTCCTGGACTCCAGTCGTTTCCCGTATCCAGCTAAATGTAAGTGGCTGATTGTACCTCGGTTACTTGCACCACTCCCGAACGGCGTAGAGGATGCATTCTCAAGAACCCAGGAGAGCTGGAAAGTCTTGTGCCTGGTCGTTTCTGTGGCAGTAATGGTTACCAACTTTTCCCGGCGAAAATGGGTTCTTACATCACAAGACAAGGGGCGCGAACAAGGATGAGGAATCGTCTTATATCCTGTTTTACAGTTTTGATTGTAACTACTCTCCTGGCTGCATCTGCTCTTGCGCAAGCTAAGCCCGCTGCGCAAGATGATACCGGCTTCACGTCGTATGTGGAGTTCGGCGGCACTACGAACTCGCTGGGGCAGGTGTACGAACTCAATTCCAGCATTGGCTACATGTTCACGCAGCACTTCGGCATGGACTTGGGCGTGCCGGTTTATTTTGTGAATGCGTCCAGTTCGACGACAGGAAGCACATCTGCGAGCGGAGTGGGAAATCCTTCCGTAGATCTCCGGTGGAAGTATCTGCATCCATCGGTTAATTTCGCTTCGGTTGTGGCCGGGTCGGCTCCACTGGGAGATAGCAAGCTCGGCCTGAGCACCGGGCGAGCGACCTTCGACTGGACGAACCGTGTTGACCGCACGTTCTCCCAGGTAATGCCCTTCCTGGAAGCCGGCTTTTCCAACACTACTTCCGATTCGCGGCTGTTTCTTCGACCGTACACCACGCTGGGCCTCAACACACATTTTCGCGGAGGCGCGGCGGTTGACGTTTGGAAGTTCATCAGCGTGGGCGCCGCTGGGTACGACATTCTGCCCTTCGGCAATCAGACGGTATTCAGCAGAGTGAACGGAGCGTCGGGAAACGGTGCTACGCATGGACAGAATTTCCAGTCCAGCCAGCAGACGACGGGGACGGCCGATATCGCGCGCGACAATGGCTTCTCGACGTGGTTGGACGCGAGTCTCAATTCTTATGTGGACGCTGAACTCGGATACACACGAAGCGTTCATTACGACTTGAATTCGATTTCGTTTTCACTGGGCTTCAATGTGGGCCGCCTGGCTCACCGGAGCGCAGGCCAGTAGTAACTTCTTAACGACAAGTGAAATTAACTGAAATGGAGGCAAACTCGAATGAAGATGACGCGAATCGCAATGCTTAGTCTGGCGGTTGTTCTGTACGCGACAGTCGCTCTTGCGCAGCATGGGCATAGCGGCGGGGCCGCTGGCGGTGGCACGGGTATGGGCGCTGCTACCGACCACGGCGCGGGCCTGTCTGGGCACGGGAATCCTGGAAGCGCAAACAGCGGCTCAACCCACAAGGCGAGTATCGCTGACGTGTTGAAAAAAAATCCTGCCATCGGCGACAAAATTCAGTCGCTGACTGGGATGCCCGCCGACAAAGCCTGCGCGGGATTTAAGAACCTCGGCCAGTGCGTGGCTGCGGCCCACGTCAGCAAAAATCTTGGGATCAGCTTTGACTGCCTAAAGGACGACATGACGGGCACAGCGCCAACGGACCCCAAAGCTTGCCCGACTGGTACTGGCACCAAGGGCAGCATGAGCCTCGGCAAATCGATTCAGGCGCTTGAGCCGGCCGCTGACTCCAAGACTGAATCGAAAAAAGGCCAAACCGAGGCCTCGCAGGACCTGAAGAGTTCCGGGGATCAGTCCTAAGACTGAGAGTTCACCGGATCGGGTGAATATTGTAAGACCAAGCGGGAGCGTGGCCGGACATGGCATTTGGAACCGGCCGCTCTCCCGCTGAACTATTTCTGGCTTCCGCTGCCGCTACATCAAATCCGGACTGCGTTGTGTAGATCGCCTCATCGAATGTCGATCCGGACTTGGCCTTCGCGACCGCAAAAACGCCATACGCCTTGCCGTTCGCAAACGAGGTCGCAACATAATCACCGACCATCTGCCCCGAAAACGTTGCGGGCAGCCAACTGAGCATCATCGGGCCTGCGACCGGCGTGGCGGCGCTCCAGGTGCTGCCGCCGTCGAGTGACGAAATAAATCCCACGTACAGGGCGCATGTGGAAGGTGCGCAATTTGCGTGCGGGTAGTAGTAATAGGTCAGGCCCAAATGGGCGGTGCTATCGCTCGTGGTTGGATCAATTCCCAGCCCGGGGATGAAATGGTCCACGGTGCTGGTGACCGGATCGATCGGAATTCTTGCTGGGGCGCTCCAATGAGTTCCGTCGGCGGACACGCTCATGACCAGATCGTTAGAACTGCAGCCAGCGCGGAAGCGGCAGTCCTGCCAAACCACGTAAACGTTGCCGGCCCCGTCAATCTGCGCCGAAGGCAGAGGATCGGTTCGCAGTCCGCCTGCAACTTGGTGGAGAGCCACGCTTGCGATCGGCACCGGCGCACTCCAGCTTGTTCCGCCGTCAGTCGAGGAAAAAGATTCGATTTGGCCCGAATTGCTCAGCAGTGGCACAACGACCGTTCCAGTCGGCTGAACCAGCGGTTGCCCGCCAATTCCGTCGCCATTGCCACTAATATTGACGGGCGGCGTCCAGGTCAAACCACCGTCGCTTGATGTACTCATTTTTAAGAGGTTGGATTGATTATGGTCGTCCCACTGGACGTAACAGTGACCGTAAAAGGAACTGGTAACGGTGTTGTCGCAGGTGATCCAATCTTTGTCCAGGTTCGGGCCCTGGCTGATGAGCACCGGCAGGCCCCAGTTCATTCCGTCACTTGATCGGCTGACCACGACTTGCGTTGCTCCAGAACTGGATATGGTCAGCGAAGAGATGATCCAAATCCCGTGAGCTGCGTCGTAGATAACTGCGGGATCGCTGACTGCTGCATTCGCGCCTCCGCCTTGAGCAGGGAAAAACGTCGTCAAGCCAGGCAGGAAGCCGTTCGTCCAGGTTGCGCCCGAGTCGGTGGAAGTCGCAAATCCAATATCAGAAGAACCGCCCGTAGATATCCTCCCCACTTGAAACGCCGCGACTATGGTTGATCCGAAAGAGAAACTGTCAGGCTCAACCTCGGTCGCATGCTGGCTAGTGGAATTGGTGAAGGTGTCTGTGCTCAGCCTTACCAGCGGAACCGTCGCAGCCGGAAAAGAGAAGAACGGATTGTTGGAATTTGAATTAGATCCAGAACCGCAACCGGCAGTGGCAAGAAGGATAATGGCCAATCCAAGTGCGGCAACACAGCGGACGATTAGTCTCACTTCGAGGTCCTAAACCCTGCCTTCAAATCGGAGGGCTGCACTTGGACAAGCTACATAGAACGGGAACTTAGGTCAATGCAAGATCAGATTCGAAGCAGGGAGCTTCCGCTCGTTTTTCTCGGTATGCTTCAAGGAGAGGTTTTGGCTAAACTGCTGTTACCGATGTTTGGCTTCTCGAGTAAATTACCCGTCACTGATGAACAACGCCAGTGGGTGGACGAGGGATTCAGTCGACTGGAGCAAATGCTTGGGCGACGCCGCATGCTGGAGGCGGTAGTCATCCTGCCAACCGCTGAGTATTTTCCCGACCCCTACGACAAGAGCCAAGCTGCCGGGGAGAGGCTATTTCAACGCGTCTGCACATACATGCGTGTGGACCGCAGCGACATCGAGTTCCAGATATTTCCTGACGAGACTGAAATTCTTCCCTACTGGTATGGCAATTCCGGAGGCTGCGCTGGGTTTTACAGCCGCGACGGAACCGCAGACGAAACGCGCATGTTGGTTGCTGTACGGAGCACGCAACTGAAGGATCCACCCACTCTGGTTGCCACAATGGCACACGAACTCGGTCACGTAATCCTTCTCGGCGGCGGCCTTCTGAAGCCGACAACGCCAGATCATGAGCCGCTGACGGATTTGCTCAGCGTGTTTCTCGGTTTTGGCATCTTTAATGCAAACTCAGCCGGACGATTCAAACAGTACCAGGACGAAACGCGATACGGTTGGTCAATGCATCGCCTAGGCTATTTGGCGGAGGAAGTCTACGGATATGCCCTTGCTAAATTTGTGGTCGAGCGAGGAGAAGAAAACGTCGATTGGGCAAAGCATCTTTCGACAAATGTTCAGTCGTATTTCAAGCGTTCGCGGTCGTGGCTGGCTAGAAACAAGTTTCAAGTCACCCTGGCAAAACCAATTGACTAGGCACCAGCTACTGCAAGCGGAATCTTTCCTTCATCAGCCGCTGCAGGCGGGGTTTGTAGATGATGTCGTAGGCGAGTTCTTTATCCGGAAACATGGCTAGCGCGGCGCGCTTGGTTCCCGCAACCAGCTCCGAGGCTTCCTCGATGGTCAGGTTCGGGTCTTGGCTGATGACGGACATGACCATGCTGATCATGATTTGCAAGCGGCGGATCTTCTGCGCCTCCTGCTGAACTTCATTCCCGCCATGCGCCTTTTCCAAGGGGCCCTCTTTGCGCGATCCGCGCGCCTTCTCCCGTCGTCACTGATGAACTGATGATTAGATGTGCCGTTTGCGGCCGACGTTGCGCTCATTGTCCGTGGGACAACCGATGTGAATCAACACACTTCAGTCACCGTCCTGTTAGCTCCGATGGCTCTCCGCTGTCTTCCATCATCCGTCTATAATCTCCGTAGGAGGACTCCCCGATGGCAGCAAGCGCGAACCCTTTGCCCGATCCCAATCAAAAGCTGGTGCGAGTGTTCGATACGGAGCAGGAACCGGAGGCGATGATTGTCAGCGGACTGCTGGAATCTGCCGGAATCGACTGCGAGATCACCGCGCTCGACGCTCCCCAGGATGTGCTCCCGATCGGCGGAACAATCATTCTGGTGCGCGAAGAAGACGCGGAAACAGCGCGCCAACTGATCGAAGAGTACCGTCGCGCACCGGGCGAAGAGTTGGATGAAGATTTCGCCGAGGGTGGCGAGAGTGGGACTCAGTGAAGGCCGGCCAGCGCTGGAGTGACCGTTCTGCCGTCCAAATAAAAGCTGGTGGCGCCGTCCTCGTCAGTGCGGTAAGTCGTCACATGTGCTTGCTGTAAGCGTTCCAGCACCTCGGCGCGCGGAAAATGATACACATTCCGTGCTCCTACAGAGATCACGGCAAAGTGTGGGTGCAATGCCGCCAGAAGACCCGAATTCGTGGAGGTTGCGCTGCCATGGTGCGCAACTTTCAGCACATCGGCGCCGGGCTCCTCGGTTGAAACAAACCTCTCGGTGGATTTTTCCGCATCAGCTTCCAGCAGGGCGGAAGTTTTTCCATAACTGACCTTCATTACCAGTGACTCGTCGTTTCGGTGGGAATCGTTTCCGTGCGGAGAACGAAAGGGCAGATCAGGATCAGGAGCCAGCACTCGAATGGTTGCTCCCCCATAAGAGAAAATGTCGCCGGCCTTCCGATATGTGACCGACACACCCAGCTCGCGGGCTTCGTTTAACAGCTTCTGGATTTCCTGGTCCGGAATGCCTTCAGGCAGCCAGAGCTCGCGAGGACGAAAATTTGCAATCACGGCAAACATTCCGCCCATGTGATCTGCATGCGCGTGGGTGAGGGCGATGGCGTCAATTCGCGAGATTCCGCAGGGCCACAGGTATGGCGAGACCACATCTTCGCCAATATCGAGTTGCGAGTGCATCCAGAATGGCAGTCCCCAATGGCAGTCCCCCAGCGTCCACCAACAGTTTGCGCCCGTCGGGCAAGACCAGCAGGATCGAGTCCCCCTACCCGACGTCAATCGCAATCATCTCCAATATGCCAGAGCGAATCTGCGGGTGCGGCGGGATCGTCCAAATCCAGAACCAACTCAAGGAATCCAAATCCTATCCGAAGTCCAACCACCAGGCTTATTGCCGGAATCCGACCCGGCAGCAGTAGTCGCAGGCGATTTAGAACCAGTCTGAGGTTTATCCGAAACTGGGCCACCCTGGGTGGCAGCGACCGATCATAGGCCAACGCATCCAAATTGCGCAGCCCGCGTGAGAAGGGTTCGATCGTGCGCTCCAGCAGCGGGATTCCCACTCCGGCGACCAGCCCGACGCACAAAAAGGTCATTTGGAAACTGGCGCCAAACAGACTTCCGGGTCCGCGATAAGCAAAGCTAGTGCGGCGGCCCCCAGAGCGTTCAGCATCGCGCGGTTTCGATATAGCAGCCGTGTGGCGAGATAAACCGCGAACATCAGGGCCGCCCGCCAGACCGGAGGACCTACGTTCGTCAGCGCAGCGTAGGCAAGAATCAATGTGATTGCGCACGCGCTCGCGACAATGTCTCCTAAACCCATCCGCCGCAGCGCCCACATGGTAAACATCGCCAGGATGCTGACGTTCATTCCCGAAACCACCAACACGTGGTAGGTTCCCGAGCGCTGGAAATCCACTCGCGTCGGCCGCTCGATAAACGATTCTTCGCCGATGACGATTGCATCCATCAGTCCCGCTACCCGCTCGGGCCACAAGGCATGGACTTTTTGGATAACGCTGCGGTGAAAGCGAGCGCGCCACAGTTCGACGCGGCTGCCGGAGAATCCCGGAAGCTCTTCTATGTTCGCGTATTTCGCCGAGGCGGTGACTGCAATGCCGTTTTCCCGCAGGTATCCCGCATAGTCAAAGGCGCCGGGATTGCGGAAATTGCGAGGCAGGTTAAGTGTTGCTTGGAACCTGATTCGTTGCCCGTAGTGAAAAAGTTGCATGCTGGTTCCGGACTCCTGGGCAGAATTACTGCGGTCGGTTTGGGAGTAAATGTTGAGCCGAACTCCCGCTCGGGTCTCTCTGGATTCCGAGTTTGACTCGATCTTTTCGGTCTCTACGTCAATGCGCTGACGAAGCGGGCCCGGCCCGTCCGATTGCAGGTTGCCCTCGGCTGTGACATGGGCAATCACCAGAACTTCCTCGCCATTGCCGAACCACGGATGAGGTCCGCCTGCGCGAGGGCCGCGTATCTGTATCGTAAGAGCACCGGCGGCGAAGATCGCGCCGAAAACCAGAACGGATGATGCCAGGGTTCTTCTTCTAAGGAAGTAAGTCGCCGAAGCAGAGAATACGAATGCGGCGATCACCCACCAGCTTGGCGGGCGCCACACATACCTCCCGGCCCAGAGCCCTGCCGCAAACGCCAACGCCGCCCAGAGCAAAGGTTGCCGGGCAGAAACCTGCATTCGCATGCTGGCTGGTGTAAGTTTTTCTGAACTCAAGACTCGATTGGCAGCAGTCTGACAATTAGCGGGCCAGGTGGAAAACGCTTTCCAGGTGATAAGTCTGAGGAAACAGATCGATTAGATGTGCCCCGTCGATCTTGTATTCCAGACTCAGAAGAATCCGCAAATCGCGCGCCAGCGTGGACGGATCGCAAGAAACATACGTGATGCGAGGCGCACCCAGCTTCGCCAAACTGCGAACTACGTTTTCACCCAGCCCGCCACGTGGGGGATCGGCCACAACCAGATCGGGTCGAATTCCAGACGCTTGTTGCAGATACTGTTCGGTTGTGGCCAGGACTGCTTTCACCTCCCGACCGGCATTGTGCCGCAGGTCCGAGTGTGAAGTCTGTGACGCCTCGACAGCGATAACCTGTGCAAAACTCCGCGCCAGAATGGTCGAAAAAAGTCCCACGCCAGCATAGAGATCCAGCGCCAGACCGCCGGAAATGCCGCTGGTAGCGATGCCGACCAGCTCGTCTACCAAGAACCGGTTCACCTGAAAGAATGCGCCCGCGCTGACTCGATACGAAGATCGTTCAGTCTGATAAGAGAGTTCTGTCTCGCCGGAAGCAGCCAGTCGTTTGGGCTCAAGAAGTTGGTTCGCTGGGGGCCGTTCAAAAGCCACGGTGCCTTTAGCTTCCTGCATCAAGTGCGTCAGCTTTTCTGCTAGTTGCTGCGCACCAGCTTGCGAGGTTCCCGGATCGCAATACGCTTCTATCAACAATGCGGCATCAGCGTGGTCGGCAAACAATTCGATTTCACACACGCAGTCAGGAATTACTCCTGAACGCCCCGACGCCCACAAAGCAGCAATTGCCCGATTGATGAGGGGCGAACTGATCGGACATTGCTCGACCGGTAAAAATTCGTGCGATCGAAATCTGTAATAGCCCAGCGCAAACTCGGGCTCGCTCTGCACTTTCAAGCGTGTCCGGTTGCGATAACCCCATTCCGGCGATGGATGGACTTGGAGTTCGCAGGGTGGCTCAACCTTCGCAGTTCGCTTCAACGTTTCCCGCAGAATGCCAGCCTTGATTTCGAGCTGGTGGCGATCGTTCGCATGCTGGTAATGACATCCTCCGCAGCGCTGAAAATACGGACAGGCAGGCTCGATCCGCTCCCCTGAAGACTTGATCACTCGCTCAACCCGTCCGCGGGCAAATCCCGGCTTCTGTTCGGCAACTGCCACTTCAACCTGTTCCCCCTCAAGCACAAATGGCACAAAAACTGTCTTGCCAGGGCCGCGGTCGTCGGCCGGGAGCCGGGCAAGCCCGTCCCCGCCATAGACCAACTTTTCGATCTTCAGTTGCATTGATCTGGATTCTAAACGTCGGTCGGCTAGCCGGCTGCTCATGAAGAGCAGAATTCGCTCGATCGCCCGTCTCGCGATAGACTTGTTCGCTCGTGGATTCTCGTTCCAATCCGACACTGCGCGGCTCGGCGGTTGGGCTTTTTCTCTTTGATGTCTGCGAAGAGATGCGGCTTGACGAACTGGGCTCCATTCTGGGCGCTCGACGCTTAGGCGAAGGACTGAAGCACGCCGCCGCAGAGCAAATCTTTTTCGAGCGTCCTCCGGTCGTAGAAGACGCCCAGTTGCCCGGGAATCCCGAAACCCGGGTTCGGGTCAAGTATTACGACTACGGCGTGCTAAGCGTTCTGTTTGAATTTCCTTTTGCCGGAGAGTGGCAGGATTTGATCGCGCTATCTTGTCGCTGGATCTCCGAAACCGACTTGCAGAGCCGTGCTGAGGCCATCGCCAAAGAAAAAGTCGAGCGCACCCGCCGTGCGTTGATCAAGCCTTATGACCGGTGGCTCGGTGAGGACTATTTCATCTTTTTCATGCGGGAAATTTCCGGCAATCCAGCCGCGAGCCAGTTACTAGGCTCCTGTGGTCAGCAAATATCACAAGTCGTGCGCGGCGAAAATGCCACCCTGTCGGAAGGTGAGCGCAGCGAAGTCTTGCAGTCGGCGATGTCTTACTATCCGAATGATCTGGTGGTAGTGGGATGGAACGCGGCCTTTGTTTACGACTCCCTGGCTGCTTCGGAGACCACGCTCCAGCTTCTTGAATACGCCAATTCGCAGCTCCTGGAATTCCGCTACTACGACGACCTGCTCACGCACGAACTAGCGCGCGTGTACGACTCATTGGGAAAGAAGTCCACATTCATCGGACGCTGGCGGCTGCCCGGGGAAGCTTCGCGCTTGCAGACCGTCCTGCTGGACGTGACCGAGCTGACTGAGCGCGCCGACAATGCCATCAAGTTTTTGAGCGACATGTTCTCCGCGCGACTTTACCGTCTGGCCGCGAGCAAGATCGGGGTGCCCGATTACAAGAGCCTCACGCAAGAAAAGCTGCGGACCGCCGAAGACCTCTATCGCTTCCTGATCGACCAATTCCACCAGTCGAGGACCTTTATTCTGGAATCCGTGGTTGTGCTTATTCTGCTTATCGAACTGGTGTATGTGTTCCACGGGAAGATGTGAGGCGAGGAGACGCAGCGCTGTTCTGGGAATCATTCGTTTGCGTTGACTCATCTATCTTTAGAAGAGGAGCACGACTTTGCCCGAAAATATCTATGACGTTGCTGTGATTGGCAGCGGCCCGGCCGGATATACTGCCGCAATTCGCGCCGGCCAGTACGGACTGAAAACGGCCATAATCGAAAAAGATCCTTACCTTGGCGGCACTTGCCTTCACGTTGGCTGCATTCCGACCAAGGCCCTGCTGTTTAACGCCGAGCTTTGGGACCACCTGAAAGACGCAAAGGAATTCGGAATCGAGGGGGTCGGCTCACGAAAACTCAACTGGCAGGCTGTACAGGAGCGCAAATCGAAGATCGTCAACAAGCACGCCAAAGGGCTCGAGTTCCTGATGCGCAAGAATAAGGTCGAGACTGTGAAAGGTTTCGGCAAGCTCACCGGTCCGGCACAGAATGGCATCCACACGATCGAAGTCAAAGGCGAAGGCAAGGCTACCCAACTTAAGACGAAGAACATCCTTCTGGCGACTGGCTCTGAAGCCCGTATGATTCCAGGGCTAGAACCCGGTGATCGTGTTCTCTCCAACATTGAGATTCTGGAGCTGGGCACCGTTCCCAAATCGCTGGTCGTTGTAGGGGCAGGCGCTGTCGGTGTTGAGTTTGCCTCGATTTTCCGCTCATTTGATTGTGAAGTGACCGTTCTTGAGATGCTCCCTCGCATGGTCCCACTCGAAGACGAAGATGTCTCCAAAGAACTCGCCCGCGCTTATCGCAAGCGAAGCATTAACTTTCATGCCGGCGCCAAAGTTGAGAGAGTCGAGAAGACGCAGTCTGGAATCTCGGTCACATTCAGCGTGGATGGCAAGCCGCAAAAGATCGAAGCGGAAAAGATTCTGATCGCCATCGGTCGTAATCCGAACACCGACGGCGTCAGTTTGGAGAAAACACGCATTCAGTCCGAGCGCGGCTTCATCAAAACCAACGCATGGATGCAGACCGCCGAGCCTGGTATTTACGCCATCGGCGACATCGTGCTCGGCACGCCGCAACTTGCGCACGTGGGCGGGATGGAGGGCATTGTCGCAGTTTCGAAGATAGCAGGAAAGGAAGATCGACCCATCGATCCGCTGCGAATTCCAAATGTGACTTTCTGCCATCCGGAAATCGGCAGCGTCGGCCTGACCGAAGCGAAAGCCCGCGAACTGGGCCATGACGTGAAGGTTGGCAAATTTCCGTTTACCGCGAATTCCCGTGCGTCCATCGTCGGCGAACATGAGGGCTTTATCAAGATCGTCTCGGACGCAAGGTACGGTGAGATTCTGGGAGTGCATATCATCGGTCCGCAAGCGACGGAACTGATCGCCGAAGCCGTCACCGCCATGGAACTCGAAGCTACGGTCGAAGATCTGATGTGGACTATTCACGCGCATCCAACTCTCGCAGAGGCGATGCTGGATGCGTCGAACAGCGTGTATGGGATGGCAATTAATATGTAAATTCATGGCCACGGATTTGCAGGGATCACCACGGATAAACCACGATCCGCATTGCGTCAAAGTACCTCTGTGAACTCTGTGTCCTCTGTGGTGAAATGGTTTTGAATCTGTGTTGATCCGTAAAATCCGTGGCTAAGCCTTTGATCTCGGTTCTCCAAGTCGGCACGCTCGATTACACGACCGGCCTCCGCTTGCAAGAAAAGCTGGTGGCGCTTCGCAAAGAGAGCCGCATCGGCGATGTACTCCTTCTTCTGGAGCACACCCCGGTTATCACTCTTGGTCGCAACGCTAAAACCAAGAATATTGTCGCTTCGCCCGAACTCCTCGCCCAACGGGGCGTGGAAGTTCATGAATGCGATCGTGGAGGCGATGTCACTTTCCATGGTCCCGGACAGCTCGTCGCCTATCCAATTTTCGATCTCCGCGGCTTCCCGTCAGCAAATGTGGCCCGCAATACATTGGGCGCAGTCGAGTACGTCCGCCGTCTGGAAGAAGTCCTAGTCCGCACCTGCGCGGATTTCGGAATTCCTGCGAAGCGCGTTCCCGGATTGACTGGAGTGTGGACGGGCGAGGATGCCCGTCTCTCCACTGTCTCTGACGATGTGGTCACCCCCACGGCCCCTGCGCCCAATACTGCTCGTGTAGGGACGGGCGCCCTCGCCCGTCCGGCTGAGTCAAAGACTCAGCAACTCTCCGATGCCGCCGAATCCAAAATCGCCGCCCTCGGAGTGCACATTTCTCGCGGCGTCACCTCGCACGGCATCGCACTGAACGTGAATACCGACCTCAGCTTCTTCAATCTGATTGTCCCCTGTGGAATCACTTCCAAACCGGTCACATCAATGCAGAGAGAACTCAGTCGCGCGATTTCGCTGCAGGATGTTGCCCATGCGCTCTCCCGTAACTTCGGCACTGTTTTCACCAGTCAGATTCTTTGGCTCGAGAGCCTCGATGCCCTGCGCGGCACAAATCTGGGCGTTCCCATGCAAGCCCCCGAAAACCTTCGCCGCATCCACAGCGAAGACGACTCGGCCTGGGCCTGAGATTTTCACTTCCGCGTGCAAATCCTTTCCCTAGATTCTGATTGCATTAAGATGTCCGATACTGAATTACCGCAGGGGAGGACAGATGTACTCAATTGCACGCCGCAGTTTCCGCCGGAGATCGCTCGTCCAATCCACCCTCGTTCTGTCAGCCATGCTGCTGATACAGAGCTGTGGTGGAGGTTCTTCCGCTCCGCCTCCACCTCCTCCGCCACCACCACCTGCGGCTGCAACCCCGTCGTTCTGGCCAGGCGCCGGCACTTACAGCCCAACCCAGATCACCCTATCCGACACGACAGCGAATGCAACGATCTACTACACAACCGATGGCAGCACGCCGAACACGTCTTCGCTCAAGTACGTTGCTCCTATCGCAATCACGTCAAGCACCACCATCAAAGCTATGGCCACGGCTCCCGGTTTCTCGCCAAGTCTGATCACCGCCAGCATCTATACCGTTCCGGCGCAGAACGGCGTTGGATCTGCGGTTTCGATTGTGCTCACCACCGACGACCAGTCCCGCAAAATGCAGCCGCAGGCGGGCACAAACTTCACGACAGCTGCAAACGGTCAAGGCAGGGTGATTTACGTGGACCAGACGCAAACCTACCAGCCAATCGAGGGATTCGGGGCAGCGTTTACGGATTCGGCGGCATACCTGCTCAACGAGGTCGCCTCCCCAAAGTCGGCTTTGACCAGCACGATGAACGATCTGTTCACCCGCAACGGCAACGGAATCGGACTGAGCTTCATGCGCACCCCCATGGGCGCCTCCGACATCGCCCGCTCACAATATTCTTACGACGACAGCGGCGGCGCAGCCGACCCCACACTTGCCAATTTTTCCATCGCCCACGATCAGGCCGACGTCATTCCAATCATCCTGCAGGCACGCCAGCTCAATCCGCAGATGAAGCTGATGGCCAATCCGTGGAGCCCGCCCGGCTGGATGAAGACCTCTAACTCCATGGTCGGCGGCGCGCTTCAATCCAGCATGTACTCACCCTTCGCCGGATATTTTGTGAAATATCTGCAAGCCTACTCGGCCGCGGGCATCAGCGTGGACTACATCTCTCTGCAAAATGAGCCGCTATTCGTGCCCGGAAACTAATTCGTCCATGAGCTCCCCAAGCATCGCCCCGTCCCTAGCCGGACGCCTTCTCGGTTCCACTGCCAACAACTTTGTGATTGCAGAATGGCAGGACGCGGGCGGCATCTCTGCGCAGCCGCGTTGGATCGCGCCCCTGCACCTCCACCGGAGCGACGACGAAGCATGGTATGTGCTGGAAGGCGTGCTTCGAGTAAAAGTCGGCAACGAGGACCTGGAGCTGCGCGCTGGCTCCGGGGCGCTCGTGCCGCGCGGCACACCGCACACTTACTGGAATCCTGGTCCGGATCGCGTTCGTTATCTGCTGATCATGACCTCGCGAATTTACCAGTTGATTCAGGATATCCACGCCATGAGTGAGCGCACCCCAGCCACGCTGCGAGCCGTATTCGAGAAGCACGACTCCGAACTGCTAGGTTAATAAATACCGAGGGGTGCCCCATTTCTCGCATCCTTTGCGAGAAGTGGGGCCTTTCTCTGACCACTATCCAATCTTTGCCCTCACCTCGAGCCCGGAGTAGGATTATGAGTTCGCCCAGCGAATCATGAAGAAAAAAAATAAGATCGCGAAATCCGCGAAGCCGAGTCCCTCCAAGAACGGCTCAAGACGCGGCGTCCCCACGCTTCGCCAGCAGCGCACCTACTCCATCCCCGACCACCGCCTGGAGAAGCCGAGCTTCACCGTTCGCCAAACTCGGAAGGGTGACGAATGCTGTTATGAAATCTCCGGTGACCTCAACGCTCCCGTTCCGCCCATCCGCGATTCGAAGTACCTAAGCAAACAGCAATGCATCGAGATCTACCGCTGGATGGTGCTGAACCGCAAAATGGAGCAGGCGCTTGAGAATCTTTACAAGCAGGGAAAAGTAGTCGGCGGAGTTTATTTCGGACTCGGCCAGGAGGCCTGCTCCTGCGCCTCGGCCTACGCGCTCCGCAAAGATGACTGGCTCGCTCCTATGATCCGCAATCAGGGATCGCTGCTGGTCCGCGGCTTCGAGCCCCGCGACATGATGATGCAGTACATGGCCAAAGCCGATTCTCCAACCAAAGGTCGCGACGGCACTTCGCACTTCGGCGATATCTACAAGCGCAACGTCGTCTCTCCGATTTCCATGCTCGGAGATCTCATTCCCGTGATGGCAGGCGTCGCATTGGGCGCGAGGCTGCAAGGCCGCAACGTAGCGGTCATGACTTATATCGGCGACGGTGGGCAATCCACGGGCGTGACTTACGAAGGTATCAACTTCGCCGCCGTGCAGGACCTCGGCCTGGTGCTTTTCGTCGAGAGCAATCTCTGGGCCTACTCCACGCCTTCGGAAATGCAATACCGCGTGGAGGACCTTGCCGATCGCGCCATTGGCTACGGCATCCCTGGCGTCATCGTGGACGGAACCGACGCCTGCCAAATTTACGACGTGGCACATGAAGCCGTGGAGCGTGCCCATCGCGGCGAAGGGCCGACACTAATCGAAGCGAAGATGATGCGGATGAAAGGCCATGCCATTCACGATGCCGCAGACTATGTCCCCAAGCCAATGCTCGAGTACTGGCGTAAGCGCGATCCGATCACGCGTTTCGAAAACTATCTGCTGAATGTGAGGAAATGGCTGTCGCCCCAGGAGCACCAGAAGCTGATCGCGGATATCGAATCTTACCTGGAGAAGGAAAGAGAAGTTGCCGTGAACTCTCCCATGCCCGCGCCCGAAACTGCTGAAGGCGGTGTGTATTGCGAAGAGGGATGCCACCAGATCAAGCCGAAGTATGGAATGCCGAAATTGCGGGTCCCAAAATCAGTCGCTACTCGAAAGAAAGAAGAGGCGGCACTGCATTTCCAGTAGCTGGCCTCTGAAGCGATCGGGAAGGGCACGACTTTCAGTCGTGCCGTCAAGCAGTTGGGACCTCGAAGCGGCACGGCTGAAAGCCGTGCCCTTCCCGAATGTCGCGATAACTCGCCGGAAGCCTGCAGCCAAATGTCACGCGGCCGCAATCCTCCGAATCAAGTCTTCCTGCTCACTCCGATTTTCCGCCCCGATCGTAAACGCGTCGAGTACGCCTAGCGACAGCGCATAGCGCAGCGCTTCATCCTGTCGGCTGCGCAGGTCTCCCGCGCCGAGGATTTTCATCCCTACAACGGCTTTACCTGAGGCCTTCATTTGCTTGAGCACGCCAATCACGGTCGCGGGATCGGCATCCATATTTGATTGAATTGGATTGATCCGCGCCAAGTCCACCTCCACCCACGGAGAATTCGCTGCCGCCCGCAGAGCCTCAATCGAGTGGCAGGAGCAGCCATGTGCCCGGATGACCCCCTTCTGCTTTGCCT
>WNGQ01000906.1_pt1 | contig 45991 bp, 30 predicted proteins | sample 5407661 | NCBI WGS metagenome assembly WNGQ01 (sample SAMN13153382, study PRJNA577476) | soil metagenome | isolation source: 60 cm soil or saprolite under Garry oak tree replicate 2 | place: USA:California | collected 2016-06-15 | reverse complement strand
TTCCCATTTCGGCTCCGCATGGGGATGGAAGCGAACAGAGACAGTCCAAGCTGCGTTTCGATCTCGGCAGGCCGCCTAAGTGACCGATCCAGATAGAGTTCGATCAGAAACGCCAGCGCGATGCCCGCAGCGAGGCTGCACACAAGACTTAGCGCCACCGCTTTGACCAGCACAGAAACATCCAGGAATGGGGGCGAAGGCGCCTGGATCCGGCTGATATTTGAGACCCGCCCGGCGCCCAGGTCGCGATCAATACGCGATTGTTCCAAACTGGCCATGAAATACTTGTAATGTCCCTCCTCCAACTCCTTCTTTCTCTGCAGCTCGGTGATAGAGCCCTCCATGACGTCCACGACCGCTGCCTCTTTGCGGATTTTGTCCAGTTGACTAGTGAGGATCTTGACTTTGGCCTCCAGCGCCGCAACCCTCGCCATTTCAGCTACCAGATCAATCCGCCTGGTCGAGGCAAGGTCCGTAGCTCTCGTCTCGGAAAGCTTGACTGCGATCAATCCGGGGTTTTCGTCCTCAAGCTGTTTCTTGAGCTTATCGGTCGCGGCGATTTGTTCCTCGATTCCCTTGACCATCGAACTTTCTGGCCGGTAATCGACCAGCAGCGCCTCGTGCCTTTTTTCCAACGTATCCAGAAGCGCGCAGAGCCGTTTGTATTCGACGACTTTGTCCGAAGGCGGCGCGATTATATTGGCCGCGTCCATTCCGTTGGTCGCGCCCATTGAGTTGGTTGAGGTGCTGGCAGTGTGACCGGTTGCGGTGTTGATCGCAGCGACGGTTTGGGCCTCGGGATGCAGGAGTTTGGTCATCTCCGCTACCGCCGCCTGGCGTTCCGCTAGTTCAGCCTCAGCGTTGTAAAAGTCCTGGCGGACTTTTGAAAGCTGCTCAGTATAGACCTTCTTAGTGTCTTCGAGTGAAGTGACCCCCGCTCGGGCTTTGGTCGTTCGCAACTCGTCTTCGGTCTGCAAGAGCCGGGACTTAAGCTGATCGGTTTCCTGCTGCAAGAAGTCATCGAACACGCCGGCGGCGCGATGAACTTCGGCATGCCTCTTGAAATAGGTATCGATTAACTTGCTCAGCAGCGTTTGGACCAGTTGCCGGTCCGGATGCTGCAATACAATGCGAATGACATCGCTCTTCTTTGGCACCTCCACCAGCAGACCAGCGTGGATTAGGCCGGCCGCTTTGTTGGGGTCGGCGCCACCACCCGCCTTGGCCAGAATCTGCTCGGGACCAACATTGGTCGCCACCTCCAGTGCCAAATCCAGGCTGGTCAGCACTTCCAACTCGGAATTGATGATGTTCTCGCCGCGCTCATCAGGGGATTTGACCTTGGGGTCGGCTGTTCCGACCTGGCCCGGGGACTTCGCGTCCTGCACGTAACGAATGAACAATTTGGCCTCCGAACCGTACGTCACAGGCCACAGGAAGAAGAATCCAACAGCGGCCAAAAGTCCGGCGCCGGAAACCAGCAGAATCTTCCATTTGTGCCGGAACAGAACGTAATAGACATCTGCCAGCGTCATTCCCGAAGAGGGAGGGGCTGTTGCTTTTTCATTCATGATGGGTGACGGCTCGCGAGTGACGGGGCCTAAAGAGTTTCAGGCCCCTCTCCCATCCGATGGGAGAGGGCCAGGGTGAGGGTCTCTAATGGGTCAAGGAGTCCCAGGATCAGGACAAATGTGGATAGAGCGCCTGGCCTGCGCGCCCAAGCAGCCACGGTGGCATCAGGCGAAACACACGGTTGAACCAGCCCTCTGCGCGATCGACCTCCGTGACAAACCTGCGCTCGACAAAGTCGTACTTGTAATACGCGATTCTTTCCTCCTGCGCGCCGAAGCCAAGTTTGAAACGCCGCAGCCCTTCATTGGCCAGCGATGTCCTGCCCAGGTGCAAGCTCGCAAAACCCTTGGCAACGCACGACTTGATGGCTTCCCACATCACGAGGTTGTTGGGCCGCAGATGCTGGAACGCATAGTCGGAGGCGCCGAACTTGTAGAGGGCCTGCCGCCCGTGGTGGAAGATCACCGCAGCAGCCACGGGCCTGCCCTGGAGACTGGCGGTCACTACGAATCCATGGCCCCGCGCCATCACGTAATGCGTGATGTTCTCAAAGAAGCTCAACGGCTGCGGAGGCAGCCCGTGTCGGCGCCGTGTCTGGCAGTGCAGCTCATAATAGCTCCGAACCGACTCAAGGCTGTTGCTGAATTCCACCACCAGCCGCCCTGCCTCCGCTTTGCGCATAGCGCGCCGCACCGCCCCATCCAGGCGCTGGAAAAGGACCTCCTGTCCCCGCGCAAGCTCGATGACGTGGCCGTAAAACTCCAGCGACGGTGAGGCGCCCTGCCGGTCGTGGTGGCCGCCGCGGCACTCCAGATAGCGCCAGTGCCGTTGCCGGCCTTGCTCCAGCGCCAGTTGGTAGAGTGCCCGGTGATCCTGGCCTTCGACGCCCAGCGGTGGACAAACATCAGTAAATGGAAGAGAGACGCCGCGACGGCCTGTCCAGGGGCTGCACACTTCCATGATCGGAAGCAGTTCCAATTGGCCACCGGCGAAGCGGGCGATATAGGCCGGACGATGTCCATAGGTCTCGTGCAGCACGCGCGCCCAAGCAGCGCTGTGAAATATGGTACTCTCGGGATGCGCCGCCAGCAGTGAGTCCCACTCGGGATGTTGCAGTGGGTTTATCGTGACCGGCTCAAGTGCCGAGGGGCTCGGGCCATTCCAGTTCGCTGTCGCCGGCCACTCGGACTTGCGCCCCCAGCCACTCCAATTTTCGATTTTCAACTTTCAAATCCCTCTCGCCCAACGCCCTTGGTTGCCGCTTATTCGGCCTGTGGAACCGCTGGCTCAGGCGCTCGCCACGCCGTCCTGCCGGCGGGTCGGGATTGGCCGCTTGGCGCGCTTTGGGTTCCCTCTCCCATCCGATGGGAGAGGGCCAGGGTGAGGGCGCATGTCCTTCGCCTTCCGAGCCCCGTTACCGATTGCAAGCCGCCCTGGTTCGGCCTGCGCGAATTGAACCGGACTGCCGTTCTGCTTCAGAGACACCGAAGCGGCTTCCAGGATTCTTACCAACTCCAGCCCTTGGGCGCCGCCGGACAGAGGCGCCTTGCTTTCGCGGATGCAATCCAGGAAGTGCTGGCACTCAGCTTTAAGGGGCTCCTCTTGTTTGATATACGGGGCGTACATGTCGCCATAATGGTAGGCATACTGGAACTCGGCGAAGGTATCGTAGTGCGGCGGGCGTTCCACGCGGACATCGAAAATACGGATCTTCTCCAGCGGCGCCACGTCGTCATAAACGATCATCCGCTTGCTGCCCACAATGGTCATTTCTCTGATTTTTCTGGGATCGAGCCAACTGCTGTGGACCATCGCCGAACGGTTCTTGGAGAATTGCAGACTCATCGAGGTGACATCCTCGACGCCTCGAGTCACGTGGGCGCTGCCGCGGCAGTTCACACTCAGCGGCGACTCTCCCATCACATAAAGGATGATCGACAGATCGTGGGGCGCCAAATCCCAAGCCACATTGATGTCTTTCTGGAACAACCCCAGGTTGAGGCGCCGCGCTGAGATGTAGCGGATATCGCCGACGTCGCCCCATTCAACAATCTCCTTAATCTTCCTGACGGCGGGCGAATAAAGGAAGGTGTGGCCGACCATCAGCACCAGGCCCTTTTTGCTGGCAATCTCGATCAACTCTTCACATTCGACTGAAGAAGCCGCCATCGGCTTTTCGATCAGCGTGTGTTTGCCGGCTAGCAGGCTGGCCTTGGCCATCGGGTAGTGCAACTTGACGGCGGTCGCGATGACCACAGCGTCCAGCCCTGCTCCATTGAGCATGTGCCTGAAGTCCGCCTCCCCTTCAACTTCGGGATACAAGGCCCTAAGGTGCCCCAACCGCTCCTGACTGATATCGCACATCATTTTCAGGCTGCAGTCAGGGAGCGCCCTGAAATTGCGGACGAGGTTGGGGCCCCAGTAGCCACAGCCTACAACTCCGACTTTGATTTGTTTTGTCATACTCCTATCCGAGACCTGGCGCGTGCCGAACCGGTCTGGGAAAAACTGCGTTCAGTAGCTCCGCTCCAAAGATTGACCCGTGTTGAGCCGCCCTAGCAGAGGCGTTAGTTTGAACGATCTCTGTTTTCGTTTTAAGTCCCGGGTCTGGACCAGTATCGCCGGGATGGTTTTTGCCAAAATCTTCAGATCCAACCCTAAGGAGCTGTTTCTCGCGTAGTGGATGTCCAATTCCATCATTTGTTCAAAGGTGGTCCTGTTTTTGCCATTGACCTGCCACAAACCAGTCAGGCCCGGCAGCGTCTCAAAGCGCTCGCGATGCCGCGGCAAATAGCGTTCGTATTCGTAGGGCAGACAAGGCCGCGGCCCGACTAGGCTCATTTCACCGCGAAGCACGTTTATCACTTGCGGCAACTCGTCCAGACCGAGGACGCGCATTAAGCGGCCGCAGGGGATGAGCCGCGGATCACCCGCTGAATCCAATTTGGTCATGGGGCAATTAGCCGTCATTAAACTTTCGAAATGTCCCTGATGCATGCCGCTGTCGGCGTTGACCACCATCGTCCGAAACTTCAAGCACCTGAACCTCCGTCCCAAAAAGCCAATGCGGTGCTGGGTGAAAATGGCAGGGCCGGGCGAGAGGATCTTGATGGCCGCCACGATGAGCAACCCCAAGGGGAACAACAACGGCGCCACCAGGAGGATGCAGAAGAGGTCCAGCGCTCGCTTCCTGGCCGGAACGGTCTTGGCGGCAGACTGGCCGCGCAAGGTCGGGAGGTTTTCTGCGCCAGGGCAATTCATGGCTGATGAAGTCGTTCTCGAGGTCATGGGATCAGGTGTTATGTCTATAGAAAGGCGGTGCTGCGTTGGAGAGACTCCAAGTTTAGTACAGTCACGTATCATATCGTTACATCGGTCACGTAGGTGCGCCGCCCGGGCCGCCCTTGTAACTCATTCCAATCAAAATTGAACGGTGCGCCCGTCCGTATAAAGCTCCGCACTTGTATGGCGTTCCATACATTACGAACAATTCCATTATTCTCTGGCACAACCACTTAGGTGGGAGGCCCCGATTTTTCTTACTGCGGGTTCAAGCCGCTGCCAATGTGGGCATCAGGTCTGCCACACGCCTGTTCTCCACGGACAATGAGTTGCGGTCCACTTCTGCCAAGGTGCTTCTGCCCAGAAAATCAAGCAGGATTTGCACGCGCTGTTTGGCCGGCATGACTCGCAGAACGACGCCTGATGATCCCAGGAACGCGCCTTCGGCCACCGTAACTTCCGCTCCGGGAAATATCCGGTCCTGGATTGGCATCGGCTCTCCTGCCTCAAAGCACTGCCGCAACTCGTCGATCACAGCGTCCGGCACAGACGGGATTCGTCGTCCGAAATGGACCATGCTGCCGATGCCCGTCACGTAACGAATGTCGTTCAACTGGTCGCCAATCGCGCAACGAACAAAAATGTAACAAGGGAACAGCGGCTCAATCACTCGCACTACGCCGCGCCGCGTTGCGCGCTCCAGGCGCAGCCTGGGATTAAACACCTCCAGCCCCAACTGCTGGGCCAGGCTGGCGGCGGCAATGTGTTCGTGTTTCGGCTGCGTCCGGGCGCAATACCACGCTGGTTCATCTATAAGGGTTTGTATGGACAACAGGTTGCTTTTCATAACTCATTAACTCTTACCACCAACTGTGGATTTGAGTATCGGGGCGGAGGGCGATTTCGGTCCGAGGAAAACCCCGAAAATCTCCCCGGATAACCCCGTGACTTGACGAACCAGCTTTCGAGCCTTTCGGGAGTTCCCTCCCCTCTGCTGCGGAAATGAGATACTCTCCCGCAGCCTTTGGGCTGCGAAGTTCAAGAGCTCTTAAGTACATCATTGTCATACCTCTTGGATGTAGCAGTCTGCATACCGTGAACGGTTCTCGCGAATTTGCGCAACCCACTCTACCCCTGTGACTTACATAAGACGCCTGCTCGTGGCCTCCCAGGATGGCCGAATGTCGGTTGTATTCCTCTTCGTCACGCCTTTTCCCGCTTCTAACATAACAAATTCATGATCAACGGGTTGCATCCGAAAAGACCGTGTTTCGTCGTTTTCGGGTATAAATCAACACAAAGCGCCAGAATCAGGACCTCGGCCAGCGCGATACACAAAAGGTTTTTGGGGCCGTGGACCTTTACCGACCCAGATTTTATTACGCGCATGGGCAAGTGTTCGAGGGCCAGAGCTCAGCAATTCTCATTATGGCCGCTTCGATCCGCGCCGGGCAGTCTTGGGACTTACGGCTTCCTTACGACTCCTTACGGGTTACCTTACGGGTTGGAACTCAAAAACAACCCACGTTTATGCACCTCCTTACGGGTTTACGCCTCCAACACCCCCCAAGAGGCCACAACCGGATGAAACGAGAGCCGTTCCGCGTTTCGCATTGCCATGTACGCCTCAATTCGCATCCCGGTGAACCACTGGCTCAACGCCTTCGCCGCCGCGCGCAGATCCTCCTCCTGGGCTGCAAGGCAGCGGTCCGGATCCGTGCCCAGGAGGTGAGCGTAGTAAGCACAGCCGTAGTGCCCGAACAGAACGATGCGCTCGATTTCGTGCGCCTTAACCAGGAAATGGAGTTGGTCGCGAGCCGCAGAGTGCGGGATCATCAGCGACACGTCCCGCATTACCAGCCACAGGGGCCCGCCAGGGACTGCGAAGCGGTCGTAACGCGGGATGCGCAGCCCTTCGTGGCAGAACTCGTCGAACGCTTCGCCCCACCGTCCGTCGCTGCAGTAGATAGCCATCGCGCCGATGCGCTCGGGGTTCCAGGGATGGGTGCTGATAAAGGGCGCGTGTTCCATTTCGCAGTCTCAACGTGCATAAATTGCAGACTCTCCTAAAGCGAACTCATTCGGAACTTTCCAGCGACATTGAGCAACGTATCGGTGTACTAAGCTTTCCAAACCTGGCCGGGTTGAGTTTTCACCACGGCCATCGCGTTCCGAGTGTCCACAATGCAGTGCGACCAATCGGCCAACTCCCGGTAGTTGATCGCCCGGTGGTTAGTGGCGATGACAACTACATCCCGGCTTTGGACGGTCTGACGGTCCCAGGCTACCGAGCGTGTGCCGGCCCAGTGCGGATGCTCGCGCGTTGGGCGAATCACCGGCACGTGAGGATCATAGTAGCCCACCTCGGCCCCAAGCCCCTGCAGCAGGTCCATTAGCGCGTAGCTGGGAGATTCGCGTTCATCGTCCACGTTGGGCTTGTACGCCAACCCCAAAATCAGCACCTTCGAGCCGTTGACCGCCTTTCGTTGAGCATTGAGGGCCGCGCTCACGCGCTGGAGAACGTACTCAGGCATCGCCGAATTGATCTCGCCGGCCAATTCGATGAAGCGCGTATGTTGGCTGTACTCACGCGCTTTCCAGGTCAAATAAAAGGGATCGATCGGAATGCAATGGCCACCCAGCCCGGGTCCGGGATAAAACGCCATGAAACCGAATGGTTTGGTTCTTGCCGCCTGGATGACTTCCCAAATATCAATGCCCATCGCCGCATAGACTACTTTCAATTCGTTTACCAGCGCGATGTTCACGCTGCGGAAAGTGTTCTCAAGCAGTTTGGTGGCTTCGGCGGCGCGGCAGGAACTCACCGGCACCAGCGTCTTGACCGCCATCGAATAAAGCGCCTCGGCCCGCTGCAGGCAGGCAGGGGTGTACCCGCCGATGACCTTCGGGATCGAGGCCACTTTGCTTTCGGGATTGCCGGGGTCCTCGCGCTCGGGCGAGAACGCCAAATAGAAACCGGTGCCCGCCTTCATCCCCGAGCCGGCCTCGAGCACCGCCCGCAGATCTTCATCGGTTGTCCCGGGATAAGTCGTGGATTCCAGAATGACTAAGGCTCCTCTCTGCAGGTGCGGCGCGATGCTTTTGCCCGTGTTTACGATATAGGAAATGTCCGGTTCACGGTTCTTGCTCAGCGGCGTGGGCACGCAAATAATCACCGCCTGCACCTGCGCGACCCGCGAGAAATCGGCGGAGGCGCAGAAACGCTCCTGTTTGAGCAGTTCACCGATAGCTTCCGAGGGAATGTGCTGGATGTAACTCCGTCCCTGGTTGAGCAAGTCAACCTTCTTCGCATCCACATCCAGGCCGACGACCCTAACGCCCGATCGGGCGAATTGAATGGATAATGGCAGGCCCACGTAACCCAGGCCGACGATGGCGATGGTTGTCGTGGCTGGCGGTGGGTTGAGGGCCTGCTGGCGGCCTGCTGGCGACTGGTCGGAATTCATCAGCGTTGCGGCTTGAGAGGATCGACTTTCCACGGACGAATGTCCAGGGCCAGTGGCCGGCGTGTGCGGATTGGGTGTGTTCACGAAAGTTGGGTAATTGTTTTCACGAAGTCGTCATTCTCCAGCTTCACGGCAAAGGCTTCGGGCTTCGGACTCTGGACTTTGCCAACTGTTCCCGCCATTTCTCCACGCGCTCTTTGATGCCCTTCTCCAGCCCTTGCTCAGTCGGCTGGTAATATCGTTTGTCGGCGCCCAGATAATCCTGCGCGACGAAATGGTCGGGATGGTTGTGGGCATACTCGTAACCTTGACCGTGACCCAGCCGTTTGGCGCCTGCGTAGTTGCCATCGCGCAAATGCTCGGGCACCGCCAGCGTCCGGCCCGATTCCACGTCTCTTAACGCGCCGTCAATGGCCACAATCGTGCTGTTGCTCTTGGGCGCAGTGGCGATGTAAAGCGCCGCCTCAGCCAGTGGGATGCGCGCTTCGGGCCAGCCGATGAATTCGGTCGCTTGAAACGCGGCGTTGGCCAGCACCAGCGCCATCGGGTCGGCCAGGCCCACGTCTTCGGCCGCATGAATCACAATCCGCCGCGCGATGAAGCGCGGGTCTTCGCCGGCATGAATCATTTTGGCCAGCCAATACAGCGTCGCGTCGGGGTCGCTGCCCCGCATGGATTTGATGAACGCCGAAATCGTGTCGTAATGGGCGTCCTCATCGTCGTACACGATTGCTTTTTTCTGGATGCTTTGTTCGGCAACAGCAAGATCGAGGTGAATGACCCCGTCTTGGTCCGGCGGAGTGGTCAGCGCGGCGATTTCCAACGCGTTCAAAGCCTTGCGAGCATCGCCGTCGGACAGTTTGGCCAGATGCGCCAACGCCGCTGCGTCCGCCTGAAGCGGCAGATCGCCCAGCCCGCGGTCCTTGTCGCTCAACGCGCGCTCAAGCAGAACCTGCAGCTCTTCTCGTGCCAATGGCCGCAACTCAAAAACTTGCGAGCGCGAAACCAGCGGCGAGTTGACGAAGAAAAACGGATTGTGTGTCGTCGCTCCAATCAGCCGCACGTTGCCGCCCTCGACATCGGCCAATAGAACGTCCTGTTGCGCCTTGTTGAACCGATGGATCTCGTCAATGAACAAGATCGTGGATTGTCCTTTGTTCTCCAGTCGGTTGCCAGCCAGGGAAAGCACTCGCCGCATGTCGGCTACGTTCGATTCGACCCCGCTAAGCCGCTCGAATTTGCTCTTGGTTTGGCGCGCGATGACTTGCGCCAGCGACGTCTTGCCCGTGCCCGGCGGCCCGTAGAGAATCAACGATTGAATTCGGTCCGCTTCAATGGCGCGGCGCAACAGTTGGTCTGGCCCCAGCAGGTGCGATTGACCGACGAATTCGTCCAAAGCGCGCGGCCGCATCCGGGCCGCCAGCGGCTGGTGGCGCCGGGCCTCCGATGCGGGGGCGGCCACCGGTGCCTGTGCGGCCTGCTCGGCAAACAAATCGTCCCGCGGCATGGGGCAATGGTAACAGCCTGCTGAAGTTTTGCCTAAAACAAAAAGGCTGCGATGACGTAGCCGCCGGCGGCTGCCTGAACAGTCACAAACCATCCATCCACTAATCCACCACGCGCCACGCCATCATTCCAATAAAAAAAACCCCGCCATTGCCGTGTGTAACAGTTCCTTTGAACTTATTAGAAACAGGTGGGGTTAACCCTTCTTCCAAAGAACCAGCGCTCCGGCCCCACCCACGTGAACGCCGTGCGCTTCACCGGCACAAATTATGGATCAATCATTCTCCTTTCTCAAGGAAAAAATTCTCGCAAACAAGGAAAAAATTCTTGCATCTGGACCGGCCTTCTATCCCAACTGGAATAAACTCTGCTTTTTTCGCTCCCCGTTCTCGCTCCCAAAGACGGCTCGCTGGTGATCTGGACCCCCCTGATCGGTGTTCGAATTCTGAGGACGATGGCTGCCGAGTGAAGCTGCATTACTCAAAGAACAAGTTTTCGGATTTCGTCATGGATTGTTTAACGCTGTCCATCGATCCCCTCCTCTACAATCTTGACTTCCTCCTCGGTCAGGCCGTAGAGGTCATAGACCAATCGGTCAATTTGCGCGTCGGTGGCAGCGATCTGGCGTTCGAGCGAGGTTTTCTCCGGCGGCGTTCGGGCGGCGGCCAAACTCCGGTGCAATTCCAGCATTCGCTCCACGAGCTTTACCATCTGGTCGTGGCGGGATTGGTCGGCGCGGTCGGAGAAGTTGATGACCCGAATCGGGACTTGATCGAGACTGAAAATAGTCACTTGCGGAAAGGAGCTTTTGAAATCCGCGAACATGATTCTCCAAAAGAAATCCGTCAGCCGGGAATTGAAGAGGCCAAGAATGTAAAGCTCCTGTTCGACACTTTCCGCTCGAACGGTAAAGATGTTTCCAGTTACGGCAATTGGTTCAAGAAGAATGCTCGCTGTGGGTTTGAGTCCGATCTGTCTTACGACAATTTTATGCGGAGCTAGATGGACTTCCTTGTCCCAGCAGCCACCCGCCGTGTGCGGCCTCTCAAACAAAACATACTCGGACGGTCGCGCGGTGAAATATCGCTGAACATCTCCACCGGCAATGATGGGAACGTACGCCTTCGACTTCTTCTCTCTGGAAAAGAATTTGTCGCGTGCCCCGGTAATCAATCCTCGATTAATAGTCCCGACCATTTTCAACTTTGAAAACTCCTCGGTCAGTCGCGTTATCAGCGATGCGTTCCTTTCATTGACGAGGATGTTCCAAACCTTGCCGGGCAACTTGCCAAATGTGCGTTGTTGTGTTCTTGACAGGCGCTTTGGGGATTTAGCGAATTCCTCGCCCAATTCTGACGTGGTGAGGATTTCATGCCTCGCCCTTTTCTTCGCGTCGCCTTCTCGGCGAAGTATGATGACAGACGTGTGGACATCTGCATGAGCAAACACTTGGCCCCGTGCGACAGAAATATTCTCGATGCAACACCGTTCCATCAACCATGACCGCAGAATTTCAGCATATACGTTGTTCTGAATCGTCGTTGGTACGATATGCCCGTGATGGCCGCCTTCTTTCAACAACGAAACTCCACGCTGAAGAAACATGTGGAATAACTCCATCTTGAATTTAGCAGCGACATAGTTCTTTCGGAGATACGCCAAGACGGGCTCATCCGTGTTGTGGGGTTGCAACATCCCGTAAGGCGGATTCCCAATCACCGCATCGAACCCGCCTTCCGATTCGGGCTCAGCCGGTGCTACGGCCTGCACCGCCTTTTCGACTTTCTTTTTCTTGTAGCTGTAACTGCCATGCAACGGCACGCCGGGCATCGTATAGTCCAACGGCGAAGCGGGTGTTTCACGCATCTCGCCGGCCGCAACTTTTCGCCGGAAGATGTCCGGGAACTCCGCCTGCCAGTCGAAGACGTTGACCCGGTAGCGCTCTTCGTCGTCGAGCAGCGTCATTTGCTGTTGCTGATAAAAATCCGGGCCGATGAGCGAGTTGCCGCACTTGATGTTGGCGCCCAGGTCGGGCAGCGCGCGTTCCTGAAACATGCGCAGCACCGGCTGGAGGCTTTGCTGCGTTTCGCCTTCGAGCACTTTGAGCAAGAGCGAGAGCTTGGTGGTTTCCACCGCCTGGGTATCGATGTCCACGCCATAAATGTTGTCGAGCAGGATGCGCTTGCGCTCGGCGATGGTCAGTTTCCAGCCACTTGAAGTCTGCACGAGCACCGGCTTGTTGCCTCTGGCCCACTTGGCCGGATCGTTGTTCGCGTAGAAGTCCAGATGCCAGTTGAGCAGGTGTTCATACGCGCCGAGCAGAAACGAGCCGCTGCCGCAGGCAGGGTCAAGAATGCGCACTTGCGAAATCCTCCTCAAAACCCGGGAGGGCGAGGCCCCCGATGCGTCCTGATTTCCTTTACCGGGAGATTCGACGGAACGCGAAGGCGCTCGCCCTCCCGAAACGATTTCCTCCAGCAACTTGCCGAGGGTGTTCTGGACGATGTAATCTACAATGTATGCGGGCGTGTAATAAACACCCCCTGCTTTCTTGACCTCTGGCTTTTCCTCGACTACTGCGTGATGCCCCGCAGTCAGCCGAATGACTTTGCCCAGGAACTGCTCATAGACCTGGCCCAGAATGTCCGCCGGCAGCGCGGAGAAAACGTAGGGCGATTCGGGATAATAGATGCTCTTGAGTATGTCGCGCAGCAGCTTGTCATCCACTTCGAGGCCGAGCGTCAGTTCATCTGGCGCTTCGTGCCGACCCTCCTCGGGTTTGAAGTGGAACAGGCCGGAGTTGTAGCGCTCGTCGGCCTGCTCGAACATTTGGCAGAGACGCGGGTAAATGCGGTCGCCGTTCGTCAGCGCCCGAAGCCGTCCGTAATCTTCGATACCTCGGCCTTCGCCAATGCGCAGAAACACAATGCGGTCAATGATGCGCTGGACGGCAAAGTTGAGTTCGCGCTGTGTAAGCTTCGGATTGCGCAAGGCCAGATTCTTCGCGAGATCGGAACGCCACGTCTCAATCGTCTTCAGGAATTCATCATCAACATCCGCCGTGCCGCGCTTGGTTTTCGTCGATTCGGCGAACTTGTCGAACGAACCTTTGAGAACGGCGTTACGAGAGAAGACGCCGGCGATTTCGTTCCAACGTTCGGCGTATTCGGTGTAAGACAGGTAAAGGATGCGTGCGACGGCGGCGGTGTCGTTCTGGTCGGGTTTGACGCGGCAGTCATAGACGGCGAACTCCTCGAAATCGGTCAGGATGCTCAGTGGCAACTTGGTCGTCCACGCGTAGCGGCGCAGTTGGAATGCCGGACTGACATCGTGCTTGATGTCCACCGATGGCCGCTTGGCTTCGAGAAAGAATTTGCGCGCACCGCCAATACGGAAACAGTAGTCAGGCGCTTTGGTGGCTTCGCCGACTTTGATAGCATCCTCATGGATGACATCTTTGTAAGCTTCGGCGTAGCCTTGGTCGTTGTCCATGTCCCAGCCGAGAGCTTTGAACAACGGATCAAGGAATTCGCGGCGGAGCTGAGTTTCGTTGTACGAGCCGGATTTGTAAGCCTCACGGTTGCGATCGAATCGTTCAACGAGTTCGAGTACAGGTTGTGGGGTCTTGAGCTTTTCCGCGCTCGGCATGGACTCGTTCTACACGAAAGGCGTCAGAGGCGGCAATGCTGAGTTCGGGCCGCAACCGGAGATTGCGCCCTCGCCGACCACAGCTGCGGCTTCGATCCGCGCCGGCCGGATCAGCCGCTCTCCGGTCTTTCCTCTGGCGGGCGGATGAGGCGACGCCCGGGGCGCGCTGGACTTGTTGCCGGAGTACAAGCCCGGCGTTGTGCTGATGGACATTAACTTTCCGGGAATGAAACAGCGTTGCGACGGTGAAGTGGCACAATTTGTTATGTTGACCTGCCATTACCCGGCAAAGCGGTGGCCTCAGCACAGTTCCAATTTTTTCCAATTTGTGAAAGCCAAATCCGCCGACCAAATTCGGGTATAACGGGTCTAATCGATCTGCTTGACAGGGTTGCGCCAGTGGAGTAATCGTTGGTCTTCCAACAGAATCAATCATGAAACCGCATCGGCAATCATGCCGCCCTCGCAGGATCAAGAAACTTATGAATCTAAAAAATCTCAAGCAGCTTTCCACCGCCTTCCTGGCTGGAGCAGCGTTCCTCGGCGCAGTGATCCACAGTCAAGCGCAGATTATTGCGACCTCCTACACCAATTCTTTCGACACCGCGGCTAAAGTCTCATCCTGGCACCATTGGTACGACATCAACGCACCAAATTATACTGGCCTATTTTCCTTGCCAACGCATAAAAAAAGTACTATTATTTAACCCCTTAAACAAATTCAAACTTTATGAAAGCCCCTCGAATTACCTTCCACAGCGGTCTAGCCATGCTGGCAGGACTCGTGTTGAGCACGACAGGCGCAGGAGCAGGCCAAGTCGTCATCTCCAACTTCGATGTAGATACCGATGCCACAGCCTGGTCTTGGGAAAGCTGGTCGGACCCGGCATCGGTTTCGTTTGACACCTTGAATGCCGGCGGTGGCGCTCCCGGCTCCGGGTCTCTGCGCGTCGTCAACGACTTCCCTGACCGGCCAGCCGGTTACGGCCAAGCGGTCGTTACACTCGCTCTCGGCAGCAGCATCGATGCCGAGACGCTCTATACTAACGTCAGCTTCGACATCAAGCTGGACCCAAGTTCCTATCCGCGAGTCGATGGAACCAACTACGGCGGGATCGAGTTGATCTTCCGCAACGGTCCAAACTGGGATTGGAACAGCTTGGGATATTATGAGCTCACCGCCGACAACACCAATTGGACTCACCTGAATTTCAAAGTCAAGGCCCCGGGCGATGCGGTCCATCATCTCACGATCAAACTGGGTCAGAATAACTTAACCAATACGGTCATCTACAACGTGGACAACCTCCGTTGGGATGAAGCGCCGCTGAATATCCCGCCCCCCACCATGTCCATCGCGAAAACCAAGTCTGGCCTTAACCTCTTGGCCTCCAGCGGCGGACAATACGACCGCCAGGGAATCGCCACTGTGGACAGTAGCTTCGGTTGGATCGGCTCCACCGCGCCCATGTCCTATTCCATGACGATCAAGGAATTCCCGAGTGCGGCTCTTTATCCTGGCTTTTCGACCCATTTCTATCTCGTGCCTGGCACTCCCGGAAATGAAGAATACCCAGACTGGACTGAGCCGAACTGCATCTTGATCGATATCCATGCTAATACCAACGGCGGCGGAGTGTGCACTTTCCATTATAAGACCAACGCACCAAACAGCAACGGGATCAATAACCAGTATTTCAATTCCAACCCTGCCAATGGCCCTGTGGGCCAGCTCGGTTCGGTGACCAGTTCCAACATTCTCGGGACTTGGACTGTGACTTTGGCCCAGGATACCCAAATCACGCTGACTGCCCCGGATGGCACCTCCCGGAATTTGTTGATGCCGCCCGAGGATGCGGCGCAGTTCGCTGGTGGCGTAAAGGTCTATTGGGGGGCGGTACCCGGTCAGACCGCCAACATCGGACAGACGGCCATCTTGAATGGGGCCGAAATCAAGCAGGGTACCACCACGGTTCTAACCGATGACTTCAGCACATCACCTCTCAATACTACCCTGTGGGTGGTCGCGGCGGCGAGCGCGGCGGGCGTTACCCTGATCACATCGAATGAGCCTTACTTTGTTTACTGGACCACACCTGCCTCTGGGTTCACGCTGCAGGTCAATGGGAATCTAACGCAGCCGAATAGTTGGACTGACCCAGCGTTGACCGACCAATTGGTCGGCACCAAGAGACGCGTCCTCGTTCCTTCATCGGCTCTACCTGCAGCCAGCCAGGGCTTCTTCCGATTGATCAAAACGCTATAGACGTTTGCCACGCCACGGGCGTCGGCTGACACCGGCGCCCGCATTTGTTGGGGCATGACCAACAAGGTGGGCAACTTCCAAGCGGCCAATCTTGGATTCGCTTACTCCCCTGAAACCATCGCCCACATTCCTCTTGGTGCGTTGGTCGTGCCGGTGCCAATCGTGTCGACGACCTTAAGAATCTGCACGTGGTTGTCATGGAATAGGTAATTGAATCGGTTTCCGTGGAGCCCCATGCAAAGCTTCTTCCGGCTTTTCACGCGGCGATTTACGAAACTGCAATTGCTCATGCCTGGGGAGACCGCTGCCCCGAGAACTGCCTTGGGCAAAACCGGCACACCCGACCCACAGCAAGCCGGCATCGCCTTCACCGTAACCGTCAACGCGGTGGACGCAAGCTGGCGCCTGGCCGCGACTGCGGACGACACCGTGGACATCACCAGCAGCGATGCCACCGCCACGCTGCCTGCCGATGCCGCCCTCTCCGGCGGTACTGCAACCTTCAGCGTCACCTTCGGCACCGCAGGAACCGCCACCGTTACCGCCAGCGATGTGTCCGATGCCACCAAGACCGCGAACACCGGTACCCCAACCACCGTTAATTAACCCTTAAGCCAGTAGTCCCGAGCAGCAGCCTATAAAGTGGTCCGCCCTTGCAAGCTTGCTTCGGATCGGGCATGATCGACACTTGGGTCCAGGAGAAAAGCCGCATCAAGACGCCACGTTCGAGCGGTTGCTGCAAGACGCCATTGCCTGCCGTTTAAGAAGATTTTCAGATTGCTTCTCCCGGCCGGCGGCCTAACCTGCTCCAGGTTCTGTGTCTGCTTAATGGTCGCGATCGGGCGCGGCCAGCGGGGGAACCAGATTTCCGCTTCGGCGGAGGGGGGCTAATGATGCACGGCATCGGGAACACTTAATGGTTCCAGCCCGACAGCTAACCCCGCCGGCGTCAACATTAAGGGCAAATGGGTGGTGTTCCATTCTCCCCGCCGGCAACCTTGGCCGATGTTCGTGGTGTTGTTGGTTTGAAATAGGCGTCTAAATGGAACTTGGAAGACATCGCCCGCGCAATGTCGGTTGGGCGCGGGCGGCTGCGTTGTTGTATGGTGATTGGGGAACCAGCAAGGCCTATGTCATCGGCGCGGCCTTTTTGGTGACGGGTTTCGCCTCTTTGCCGATCATCCTGGCGGTTTGTGGACTGACCGGCCTGGTCGCCTACAATTACGCCATTATCTGCAAGCACTTTCCGGACGGCGGCGGAGTTTACTCCTCTGCGCGCTTGCAGAGCCGGGTGCTGGCCGTGCTGGGTTCGCTACTGCTGGTCGCCGATCTAACCGTAACGGCTTCTTTGAGCGGCTGGTCGGCGATGGTTTATTTCCACGCCAAAGAGCATGTCGTGGTGGCGACCGTCGCGCTGATTCTGGTGGTCGGGGCCACGAATTTCTTTGGCCCGAAACACAGCGGGACCATGGCGGTAACGCTGGCCGTGCCGACCGTGGTGGTGGTCGTCGTCATCGTTTTGCTGAGCGCGCCTTACCTGACGTTCAGCCATCTCCAGCCTTCACATCAGAGTTTCCGCCATAACTGGACCGCCTTCGTAGGCGTAATCCTTGCCCTAAGTGGGGTGGAGGCCATTGCCAATCTGACTGGAGTCATGAAGCTCGACCCTGGGGCAACGATTGAAAGCCCGCTCGTCGGACGCACCGCCAGCAAAGCGATTCTCTTGGTAGCGATCGAAGTGGTCCTGGGGACCGCGCTGCTGGGTTGGGCCATGCTGTCGCTCTCACCCGGGCTCGCCTCATTGTTGCATGACCGCTGGGACGACATGCTCACCGTCCTGGCCGAGCAGTACGGAACTCTGGCGGTCGGGCCGGTTTTTGGGCGGGTGTTGGGCATCGCGACCGCTTTGTTCGTCGGTTTGCTGCTCTTGAGCGCAGTCAACACCGCCATCGTCGCCCTGATTGGCCTGCTCTACCTGCTGGCCCGAGATGGTGAGATGCCGAGGGGGTTCGCGCGGCTTAACCCTTACGGGGTTCCCTGGGTGCCGGTCTTGATCGCCACCGCTTTGCCGCTGTTGGTGGTAGCCTTTTCGCCCAACCAGATTTCGTTGATGGAGCTTTACGCCATCGGTGTCGTGGGGGCGATCACGGTCAATCTCGGTTCGTGTGTCTTCAACAAGAGCCTCGAGTTGCAATGGCATGAGCGCGGTTTGATGGCGGCCACCTCCCTCCTGCTGTTGGCGGTGGAGTTGACCCTCGCCAAGACCAAACCCAACGCCCTGTTCTTCATTATCTGCATCCTGTTGGCGGGCTTCGCCCTGCGGGCATTTGCCCAACACCGCGGCCTTGCCGGCGCGGCGGCCGAGGCGGCCCCCACCCCAGTTCCGGCAAAACTGCCGGTCGGCCAGCCGCCTTCACCCTCCTCTATTCAGACCATCCTGGTAGCGGCGCGCGGCTTCACCCGCGTCCTCCAATTTGCGCTTGATGAAGCGCGGCTCCGCCAAGCCGCTCTTTATGTTCTCTATGTGCGGATTCTCGCCGTCAACCTGCCCGGTCCAGCCAGCCAACCGCAGCGGATGCGGTGGCAGGATGACCGGCAGGCGGCCGAGATTATGTACGCCATGCTCCAGTTGGGCGCCGCCGCAGGCGTGAAGGTCATCCCGGTCTATGCCATCAGCGATGATGCCCCGGCGTCCATCCTCGACCTATCGGCCACGCTGGGCGTTGACATGCTTGTGCTGGGCACCAGCCAGCGCAGTTCCCTGGGGTCGCTGCTGCGCGGAGATGTTGTCACCGAGGTGGCCAAACACTTACCGGAGACCATCGAACTGCTGATTCATGGCTGAGCCAAGGGACCAAGTCCGAATGACGAAATCCCGCAGAAATCCCTATGACCAATCCGGAGATGATCTATCGGGTTCCCCCTCTCCCATCGGATGGGAGAGGGCCGGGGTGAGGGCATTCGCTGGCTTCTTCTTGCCAAGCTTCTTCGCTTCGGCTACCGGCTCCGGGCATGTCAGTCTCTTCGGTTGGTCGTTACTCGACAATCTTCATTGGGCGCGCCTGCTGACTTTTGCCCCAGCTGAATAAATCAACACAGCAGGCACGGGTAGGGGAAAGCATCAGATCATGGAGATTCGATTGAGAATGAGAAACTTAGAACTTCGTCGCATTTATGGACTTGCTTTGGCACAGCGGGTGCGTTTAGAAAATTATGCGCCCCATGCTTACGCCCAACAATCCTGATGGATGGCGAGGGCAGTGTGCGCACGAGCGAAACCGCAAACCCCAAACGTCAGATGAAAAAAATAGAAGCGATAATAAAGCCATTCAAACTTGAAGAAGTAAAAGACGCCCTCGGACAGATCGGAATCGAGGGAATGACAGTTAGTGAAGTCAAGGGATTCGGCCGGCAAAAAGGCCACACCGAGATTTATCGCGGCAGCGAATACACGGTTGATTTTCTGCCAAAGATAAAAATCGAGGTGGTCCTGGGCGACGACCAGTTGGACAACGCGGTCGCCACCATTATCAAAGCCGCCAAGACTGGAAAGATCGGTGACGGCAAGGTCTTTGTCTCCACCGTCGAAGAAGCCGTTCGGATTCGCACCGAAGAAAAGGGAAAAGCCGCAGTGTGAACCAGAACCCCTCCAATCTTAATAGCCTTGACGCAAATGAAAACAATTCTTTTGAACGTGAGTGTGTCTTTAGCATTAACGATGTCGCCGTTCGCCTTACTGGCTGAGAACGCGGCGACAAACACGCCTCCCGCCGCCGCCGCTCCGGCCAAAGCCGAACCCAACTTGGAACAGCGCGTGGCCGATCTGGAAGCCTACGTGAGCAACGGCAGCCGCGGCTCGGATGCCGAAAACGCCAAAGTGTCGTCGAAGCTCGATGGCGCACCTGGTCCCGGCCACAATGCATGGCAGATGACCTCGGCGGCGCTGGTATTGTTCATGACCTTGCCGGGCTTGGCGCTGTTTTATGGTGGTTTGGTGCGCCGCAAGAACGTGCTCTCGGTGCTGGGGCAATGCTTGCTCATCACCGGGTTGGTGACCATCCTGTGGTGGATTTGCGGTTACAGCCTGGTCTTCCACAACGGCGGCGCGATGTACGGCAGTCTGGGCTTCAAATTCTTAGAGGGTGTCGATTCCAAACCCAACGGAGATTATTCCTATTGGGTGTCGCAGAACGTCTATGCGATGTATCAGTTGATGTTTGCCATCATCACCCCGGCGCTGATTATTGGGGCCATCGCCGAACGCATGAAATTCGCGGCCATCTTCCTGTTCATGACCCTCTGGATGTTCGTCGTCTATTTTCCGCAGGCACACATGATCTGGGGCATTGACGGTTTTATGAATGGCGTTTGGAATCCAAAGGCCGGGATTCGGGCGATTGATTTCGCCGGGGGCACAGTCGTGCACATGACGTCTGGTTGGTCGGCATTGATTCTTTGCCTGATTTTGGGGAAACGCCTCGGGTTTGGGAAGGAGAACATGGCCCCGCACAACATGGTCATCTGCATGATCGGCACGGGGATGTTGTGGGTTGGCTGGTACGGGTTCAATGCCGGAAGCGCCGTGGCCGCAGACGTCATTGCCGCCAACGCGTTCACGACGACTACTTTGGCCACAGCCGTCGCTTCGTTCGTCTGGCCGATGGCCGAATGGATCGTCAGAGGAAAGCCCAGCATTCTGGGTTTCTGCTCGGGCGCAGTGGCCGGATTGGTTGTGATCACCCCGGCCTGTGGTTTTGTCAACTCGACCGGCGCGGTGATTATCGGCATCGCCGCCGGCTTGGTTCCCTGGTTCTTCTGCTACAAAGTCAAAGCCTGGTTCGGCTACGATGACGCGCTGGATACTTTCGGCGTGCATGCAATTGGCGGGACCATCGGGGCTTTCTTAACGGGCGTTCTGGCCGATCCCGCGGTCAACGCCAATCTGCAGTTGTCCACCGCTGATCCGAAGAATCCTGCGACGCAGAACGGGTTGGCGAATATCGTGGCCAACCATATGCTGTGGGTTGAACAACTCAAGGCGATAGGAGTGACCCTGGTGCTGGCCTGTGTAGGGACAGCTATCATCGCTTATATTGTGAAGGCGGTCGTGGGTCTCCGGCCATCTGAAGAAGTTGAAACCGCGGGGCTGGATCTCACCGAGCACGGCGAAGAAGGCTACCACACGGGGGCCGGGCAATCATAATTCCATCCCTGCCGGCGCACGGCCAAAGGGCTGTGGCCGGCTGGGTCTGGCGAGTAGAAGCAAAACAAAACCAACAAACAAATGAGCACACCCAAGAGCGTATTAGAGATGGCAAAAAAGCAGGAAGCAAAAATGGTGGACGTCAAATTCGTTGACACCTTCGGCACCTGGCAGCATTTCAGCCTGCCGATTGGCGAGATCAGTGAAGAGTCTTTCAGCGATGGCCTGGGCTTTGACGGCTCCTCCATCCGGGGTTGGAAGAGCATTGAGGCCAGCGACATGCTGGCGATGCCGGACCCGGCGACGGCCTTTATTGACCCGTTTATGGCCGTGCCGACCCTTTCATTGACCTGCACGATTGCCGAGACGGGCACGCGCGAGCTCTACGTTCGCGACCCGCGGGGCATCGCGCAGCGGGCCGAAAAACACCTGGCCAGCACCGGCATCGCCGACGCCGCCTATTTCGGGCCGGAGGCCGAATTCTTCATCTTCGACAACGTCCAGTACGATCATAAGCCAAACGGCACGTTTTACAGCGTGGACGGTGAAGAAGGCATCTGGAACACCGGCAAAGACCAGATGCCCAACCTGGGTTACAAGATTCGGCACAAGGAAGGGTATTTTCCAGTGGGACCGGCGGACACGCAGCAGGACATTCGCACTGAAATGGTACTATTGATGGAACAGTTGGGAGTAAAGATCGAGCGGCAGCACCATGAAGTGGCGACAGCAGGGCAGGCCGAAATTGATTATCGGTTTGACACGCTGGTGCGCAGCGCCGACGCGATGATGGTTTATCGTTACGTCGTCAAAAATGTGGCCAAGAAGCATGGCAAGACGGCCACATTCATGCCTAAGCCGTTATTTGGTGACAATGGCAGCGGCATGCATACCCATCAAAGCTTGTGGAAGAAGGGAAAACCCCTATTTGCTGGCAACGAGTATGCGGGGCTGAGCAAGACCGCCCTCAATTACATCGGCGGGCTTCTGAAGCACGCCCACTCGCTGTGCGCTTTTTGCAGCCCTACGACCAACAGCTACAAACGGCTGGTACCCGGTTATGAAGCGCCCGTGAACCTGGCTTATAGCTCCCGCAACCGCAGCGCGGCTATTCGCATACCGACTTACAGCGAAAATCCCAAGACCAAGCGAATCGAATATCGTCCGCCGGACCCTGCGGCCAATCCGTATCTGGCGTTTGCCGCGATGATGATGGCGGGGCTGGATGGCGTTCAGAACAAGATCGACCCGGGCGAACCGATGGACAAGAACCTCTATGAGTTGCCTCCGGAAGAGATGGCCAAAGTGCCGCAGATCCTGGGCAGCCTGGACGAGGCCATCGGCGCCCTGGAAAGCGATCACGACTTTTTGCTCAAGGGCGACGTGTTCACCCAGGATTTTCTAGACATGTGGATAGCGGCCAAACGCAAGGAACACGATGCGTTGCGGCTGCGGCCGCATCCGTATGAGTTTTTCCTCTACTATGACGTGTAGTAGAGGACGCTCGGGGGTAAGCGGAATGACGGCGCGGACGCAAGTCCGCGCCGTCTCGCTCTCTCGCTTTAACACTTTCGGAAGAGAACGACATTCGGAAGATTTTCCGGTTGCTGCCAGGGAGGAACCAGATTATTTTCCCGCTGTGAGCACCGTAACCGAGATCAAGCAAGCGGTGAGCAAGCTGCCGGCGCGCAAGAAACTAGCGCTCGCCCGTTGGTTCCAAAGGCAGGTGGCAGACCGATTCACCGACCAGGAAATGATGGCAATCGCAGCCGAAGGCGCACGGGCTTTGGACCGGCGGGAAGAAGCCCATGCTAAACGTAAGGCGCGGTGAGGTCTGGCAGATTGATTTTGGGATGACCGCCAAGGTCAGACCGGCGCTCGTGCTGGGCTGCGATATCGCTGACGAGGATCGGGTGCTGGTCGCGGTTGTGTACCACACGACCGCGCTCCGTGGTTCGCGTTATGAAGCGCCGATGGCGGTTGCCGGTCTAGGCGGCGGAGGATTCGACGCACAGAGCATCTACACCGTGCCCGCCGTAAAGCTTGTTCGTCGTCGTGGGCTTCTCGATCCGACACAGCTTCGACAGGTTGAAGGAAAGGTAAAGCTCTGGCTGGGTTTGACCTAATTCAACTGGCGCGCTTTAGCCTTTGAACTTTGCAGCAGCCTGGCCTATAACCAGCGCGTGTCCGGCCCGTTCACAGAACCGATTAACGCCCGCACTCGCTATTGCGCGGTCTTTGGGCACCCGGTCAAGCATTCGGCGTCGCCGGCGATGCAAAACGCTGGCATCGCTGCATTGGGATTGAACTGGCGCTATCTGGCGTTTGAGGTCCACCCGGATGACTTGTGCGCGGCTATTCAGGGCGCAAAGGCGCTGAGATTCATCGGTATCAACCTCACCGTGCCGCACAAGGTGCCGGCCATGAGTTTCGTGAACCTGGCGGATAAAAACGCTCAGCTTTGTGGGGCAGTGAACACTATTCGCTTTGAAGGCCTGGATGAGCAGGGTCAATGGTGGCCATTGCACCGGTTCGACACGGGCGGCTCGGGCTGGCCCGACGGGCAACGGGGCCGAGGTTTGCAAACAAGTTTCCTCACTCCAGCCCTCACGTCGCTCTCGAAAAATCCCTCACCTCTGACACCCCTGCCAGGCGGGCTGCGAAAGGAGAACCGCTCACGTCGGGTGGTGGGGAAGACGGGCGCAGTTGAGCGGTTGGCGGATGCGCCACGGGAGGTTCTTTCCCACGGATTCAACACCGATGCCGATGCAATTCCGCGCGCGTTGCGTGAAGATTTGGGCCTCAATTTGGCGGGCGCGAGGGTCCTGCTGCTCGGAGCGGGCGGAGCAGGGCGGACGGCGGCGCTGAAGCTGGCCGGCGAAAAGGTGTCGGAACTGTTTCTGATGAATCGGACACGGAGTAAAGCGGAGGCGGTCGCGAAGGAAATAGGCGACCGCCATCCTCATGTGAAGGTGACGATTGGTTATCCCGCCCAGCCGGTCGAGTTGATCCTAAACGCGACATCGCTCGGCTTAAAGGCGGACGATCCCTTGCCGCTTGATGAGAAGCAATTCTCGCTTGGCCGCGCAGGCGCAGTTTATGATATGATTTATCGGCCCGCGGAAACCTCTTTGCTGAAAGCGGCCAAAGCCGCTGGGTGCCGCACGGCCAATGGTCTGGGGATGTTGCTCTACCAGGGCGCCAGCGCCCTGGAGCTGTGGAGCGGCCAGGCTGCGCCCGTCGAGGTGATGCGGCGCGCGCTGGAAAGCAATGTTTATGGGGAAACTCAATCTTGAGCATGCGTAATCCGATCTTCGATCCCGCGGTGTGGGCCGCCGTGCCATTCCATTTCTGGTCGCTGGTGTTCTTCGTGTTCGGTTCCATCATCGGCAGCTTTCTCAACGTGTGCATCCATCGGATGCCGCTAGGGCAAAGCGTCGTGTCGCCGCCCTCCCATTGTCCCCACTGCAAATATTCGATCCCGTGGTATCTGAATATTCCGCTGCTGACGTGGTTGTATCTGCGCGGCAGATGCAGGAACTGCGGCGCGCCGATTTCGGTGCGTTACTTTCTTGTGGAGTTGCTGACGGCCGGGACGTTCCTGAGTTGCTGGCTGGCGTTTGGGCGGCAATCGGCAGTGCTGGCGCTCATTTATGCATTTTTCCTGGCGGGCTTGATTGCAGCGACGTTCATTGACTTTGAGCACTTTATCATTCCGGATGAGATCACCATCGGGGGCATGGCGGCGGGCTTTCTTTGCTCGTTTCTGGTCCCGGCATTGCACGGCGAGAGCTCATTGACGGGCGGGCTGAGAAAGAGCCTGGTTGGCCTGGCGGTCGGCGCGGGGCTGATTTATGCCATTCTGCGAATGGGAAAATTTTTGTTCGGACGCCAAAAGTTGGCGTTGCCCGCCGAGACGAAGATCCTGTTCACGGAAACGGCGGTGCACCTGCCTGACAAGGAGATACCGTACGAAGATTTGTTTTACCGGCAATCGGACGTGATCGCGCTGCACGCCCGAACGGTGGAGTTGGTGGACCGCTGCTACCAGGATGTGCTGGTCCGGCTGACTCCGGTGCTGCTGCAAATCGGCGATGAAAAGTTGAACCCGGAAGAGGTGCCGCACATGGAAGCGGTGAGCGCGGAAATTGTGCTGCCGCGCGAAGCCATGGGGTTGGGGGACGTGAAATTCATGGGCGCGATCGGGGCGTTTCTGGGCTGGAAAGCAGTGGTTTTTTCGCTGATGATGAGTTCGGTCATCGGCTCGATGGTGGGGATCACGCTCATAGCGCTGCGCAAACAGGCCTGGTCGTCGCGCCTGCCGTATGGGCCGTACATCGCGCTGGCAGCAGCCCTCTGGATTTTCGCAGGCAAACGCCTGGTAGAATGGTGGCTTGGCTCTTGAAAGCCCAAAAGCTGAAACGCTGAAACGCTGAAACGCTGAAACGCCGACACTTGACATATATGAACTTTAAAACCTTTCAGCTTTTTAGGTTTTCAGCTTTTCAGCTTTTTGCCTGAGCTTTATGTCTCAGCGCGTGGTCCAGCAGCACCAGCGCGGTCATCGCTTCGACCATCGGAACGGCGCGAGGAAGCACGCAGGGATCGTGGCGGCCACGGGCTCTAATGGTTGTGTTCTGGTGTTGGACATTAACAGTGTCCTGCTCGTGCATGACTGTCGCCACCGGCTTGAACGCGACCCGGAAATAAATCGTTTGGCCGTTGGAGATGCCGCCCTGGATTCCGCCCGAACGATTTGAGGTCGTATAAACTTTTCCACGCCTGGCGCGGAAGGGGTCGTTGTGCTGCGTGCCGGTGAGCAGAATGCCACCGAAACCGGAGCCGATATCGAACCCCTTTGAGGCGGGTAAACTCAACATGGCCTTGCCCAAATCGGCTTCGAGCCGGTCGAAAACCGGTTCGCCCCAGCCGGGCGGAACACCGCGCGCAACGCCTTCGACAATGCCGCCGACGGTATCCCCGGCCTTGCGCACTTTTTCGATGAGCCGAATCATTTTCGCGGCGGTATGCGAATCGGGACAGCGGATGATGTTCGATTCGATGTCTTTGGCCTTCACCCTTTCCGGGTCAATCACGGCAATGATCCGTTGGACTTGTTTGACGTAAGAGAGGATTTGGACACCGTACTGTTCGCGCAGGATTTTTTTGGCAATCGCGCCGGCGGCAACGCGTCCGATGGTTTCGCGCGCGCTGGTGCGCCCGCCGCCGGGCCAACTGCGGATGCCGAACTTGGCCTGGTAAGTGAAATCCGCGTGAGAGGGTCGGAATTTGGTGGCCATTTCCGTGTAGGCCTCCGGGCGGGCATCTTCGTTTCTTACCCACAGACTAATCGGCGTGCCGAGGGTCCGGCCTTCAAAGGTGCCGGACAGGATTTGGACCTTATCGGGTTCCTTTCGCGGCGAGACAATTCTGGATTGGCCAGGCCGGCGGCGGTCCAGGTCCGGCTGGATGTCGGCCTCGCGCAACTCAACCCGCGGTGGACAGCCATCCACCACCACGCCGACTCCGCCGCCGTGGGATTCGCCCCAAGTCGTGATGCGGAAGAGATGGCCGAAGCTGTTTCCCATGCAAACAGAAAGGCAGAATCATTGCGCCGGAACAATCCTTTTTTGGGTCAGGAAACAGCAGAATCATTAACGTCCCTATGCACTTGGGAGCGAGGCGCCAACCTCAAGCGAAAGGGCGGCCAGTTCATTGGCTGGGTCGCTCTTGCTTGAGAGGAGTCGAGCGTCAGCGACTGCGCATCGGGCAGATCCGGATCTTGCGGGTCGCGCTTGGCGTCAGGCTCGGAGGTCCGCTCGCCGGCAGCGTAAGGACGGGCTAATCTCCGCTCCAAACCTTCGGACGCGTGGTGTGGTCCTGCAGCCAGGCCACGTCCATGTCGCGTGGCACAGGCCAGGTCTGAATTACATACTTGCCGACTTGGAGCGGCGGCGTCGTCCGCGCGTCGCGCCACTTTTTGATTTCAGAGTGGCCATCGCAAAAGGACAACCCGCAGGCCCCATTATGGTAAAAACCTGGCAAATCCTGGTCGAACGTGTAGAGAGCCGGATTGCGCGGCGAGAAACCATCCATGTCGGTCAGAAAATTACCCCAATTGATAACGTCCTCGCGCTCATCCAGGAACAGGAAGGTTTTGGTCGGACTGGGAGTGCCTAAAGCGGATATGTCGCTGAGCTTGAGGAACATTTTGTAGCTGGTTACGCGAGACCCCAGACCGCCGCTGGTGCCGGCAAAGCCGCCCATGAACCAATTCATGGAAATGGTGCGGACACGCGGCTTTTGCTCGCCATTGACCAATACGGAGGAGTGGTCGGCCGGGCATTTGTATATCCCTGCGCCTCTGTAATAGGGCCATAGCGGCCCCAGCGTAATGTCGGCATTGATGTCCCAGTTCTTGGGGTCGGCTGAATAGTCCAAGTGCTGCTGGGTCCAGGCGTACTTGTTCAGCGGGTTTCGGTTCCCGGTCCCGTCGTCGCTGGCATAGACTATCCGGTCCACGTTATCATGGGCATACATGAGCCAGCCCAGAGATAACTGCCTTCCGTTGCTCAGGCACTGGATGCCCTGGGTTTTCTGCTTCGCCTTACTCAAGGCTGGGAGCAGCATTGCTGCGAGAATCGCGATGATCGCGATCACCACCAGCAACTCGATTAACGTGAAAGCGCCTCGTGCGCGCGGGGGAATTCTCCGCTTGTGAATCTCCCGTGCGCTCATAATAGTTGAGTGATGGTCAAAATCCAGGGCCAACCGATAGTAACTTAGTCCAACGAGCTCGGCATGTCAAAGCTTTTGTCCAAATTCTCCTTTGGCATGGATCAGTCTTGGGTCACGCTGCACGCGCAGGCCTGCCCGATCAGAAGCAGAACCCTCGTGAACTATTGCAGGTTTGGGCGCCAGGCACCTGGGCTAATAGCTGCCGCCTTTTTTCGGACGCGTGGAGTGGTCCTGCAGCCACGCCACATCCTGGTTTCGGGGCGAAGGCATGATATTACTATTCTGGGAGAGCGAGCCCATCGGCGGAGTGGTGCGCGAATCGCGCCAGCGATGAATCTCGCAGTGTCCGTCGGCAAAGGAAAAACCACAAGCCAGATGGTGATAAATGCCGGGATAGTCCTCGGTGAACCCATACTGAGGCGGAGCGGGAGGAGGCCCATAACCCTGCATGTCCGTCATAAAATTACCCCAATTGACGATGTCTTCGCGTTCATCGAGAAAAATCCACAGCTTTGACGGACCAGGGCTGGGCAACCCGCCGCTGATATCGGTCATTTTGGTGTAAATACAATAGGGATCGGCCCACTTCCAACCCCCGTCGGTGCCATCAAAACCGCCTACATACAGGTTCATGGACATGGTGCGAATGCGCGGTTTCAACTCTCCATTATCCAACTTCACGACGGAATGGTCGGCCGGGCATTTGTAAATCCCCACGCTCTTGGAATAGGCCCACAAGGGGCGCACCATAATATCCACTGACGGATCCCAATTGTAGGGGTTCGAAGTGAAATCCATGTGGCTCAGCGTCCAGGAGTAAGGATCATTGAGCCTGGCGAATTGCGACGACCCACTCAAGTCACTCGCATAAACGAGCCGCTCGCGATTATCCTCAGCGTAGAGCCGCCAAGCCAGACACAATTGGCGGTGGTTGGACATGCACTGGATGCCCTGCGCTTTCAGCTTGGCTTTGGTCAGCACTGGAAGCAGCATCGCCGCCAGAATAGCGATGATGGCGATGACGACGAGCAGCTCGATTAAGGTGAACCCTCGCCCTACTACGCGCGGGGTAGTTTTGCGATTCTGTATCCGGTTCGCTGCCATAATGATAGCCATCACCTGTTAAATTATATTTGGTCAAATCACATTGGCAAGTCAAATCTTTGGTGAAACTTCCTGGCAAATTAAGCTCATCATTAGTCTGGCTTATTCGGCGCTGGTCGCGCTCCTGCTCCCCTCGCCCTTGGAAGCGGCCCCGGGCGCAGATGAGAAATAAAAGGGCGACCGGGAACCTTGCCCAGCCGCCCCAATCGTGCGCCTGACGGGGGCGAGGCAAGCGCTTACTGCCTGATTCGGTAGAACTTGTTTGCTGACGCGGGCGCGATCGTGAACGGCGATATTGCGCCTGAAACGTCGGCGTATGTCCCGTTGACGGTGTCCGCTGCTTGCAGGATCCCTGCCGGCCAGGTCAGTTGCACCTTGTTGCCTGCAGCGTTTTGTATCGAGAGCGTGACGGGGGCGCCGACGTAGCTCAACTGGTTGCTCGCTCCAGCCATGTAGATTGAAGCCGCTTCCAGCGGTGTGAGGGCCTTGTGCCAAACGCCAAGGTCATCAATATCGCCCGACCCAGTCTCGCCATACGTGCCGGTGGGATCCTGGCCAATTGTTGCGGCATTGCCCGTATCAATGTTGCCGGCGGCCCCGGCCGTGGTGCCGAACTGCCGAGAGAAGCGCGCAACCAACCCGTCCAGGTATGTGGTAGAACCCACCCCGCGCTCGAAAACGTGGACCAGGTGATGCCATCCGCCATCATTGATTGAGCCGATGTCGCCATAGACCACAACCCCATTTCCGCCGAGGTCCAATAACGACATTGCCCAACCGCCATTCGCCGTCCCGGTGTTAACGGTCGTCGCGCCAGCTCCGTAGCTGGGCGCGAATACGTAACCGGCGTTGAATGTCGAGTTAACGGTGTCGGTGAAGAAGGGCAGGTCGCCGCCGATGTAATTGCCAGGCAGCCGGATCCAATAGGCGACGGTGAAGTTGACATTGGAGCTGAATTGTAAGTCGGGTCGTACCCCCAATGTGACGTAATTATTGTTGGTGGTTGTGGGGCCCGGGTACGACCCCATGTCCGAAGCATAATGCAGAGCCTGACCGACCATGCCATCCGGCGCAAAGGTGACGGCGGCGATGTTGCTGGTGGTTACGGTAGTATGGATACCGATTCCGTTGTTGCCCCGGCCAGTTACATCGTTCAAGTTTCCATCGAACGGCAGATGCACTACCAATCCTGGAATGGCCGGCGGGGAGGATGGCGGGTTCAGGACCGTCAGCGAGACTGTAGCGCTGTTGGTTGGCGGTCCAACGCTATTGGTGACCGTAACCGAGTAATTGCCAGCGTCGCTCAAGGCGAGTGGGTTGATCGTTAAAACGCTGGCGGTCGAACCGGAAATGGTGCCGCCATCGCTAAGGTTGACGCCATTTTTCTTCCATTGGTAGGTCAGCGGCACCGTGCCGTAAGCGCCGACAGAGAACGTGGCCGGAAGCGAGACGTAGTTTGTCAGCGACGTGGGCTGCCTGCCGATGGAGGGCTTGAAACTGGAACCGTAGGCAGCGGCGTAGTGGGCCGCTACTTGTGAGGCGCTCAGAGCAGTGTTGTATATTGCTACCTCGTCGATGGAGCCGGTGAAGCCGTCATTGTAGGCAGGATCGGTGCCATCCCGTTTCGAGCCGATGCTAACCAGGGCCGTTGAGGCCTTTACACCCGCCGCCGGGATACCGGCACTCCCGGACTGGTCGCCATTCACGTAGATGTACATGGCTTGGCCCACAGCATCATAGACACCCACGACATGGTCCCAAACGTTCCCTGGCCCAAGCGTAGCTTCAACCTCGAACAAATTGAAGGATCGGTCGCGGACGAAGAAGTGATAATTCCCGAGGTCCCCGATATCGAGGCAGAACTGTTCGTTGGCCGTGGTGCCGTTGCCGCCCGTCCCTTTGGCGATGATGGCCGAACCGCTTGCCTGCGCGGGGCCGTTAACCCAAGCTTCCAGAGAGAAACTCTGGTTGGCCCCTTGGAAGTTGATGACCGGTCCGGCCACGTTAGGATTGCCATTGATATTGCCCACGTAGCTGTCAGGAGATCCCGAAACTGTGACCGCCGTATCAGAGTCAATGACAGAATAACCAGGCTGGTCGAGAGTCACGTTGAAGTATTTGCCGTTGTTACCACCCACGTAGTCGTTCGCCACGCTGCCGCTGGCTTCATCCACTCGCCAGTATGAGATCGGACTATCCGCAATGACCGCCGAGCCGTAGCCAGGGGGAGCGGGCACGACGGTAAGGGTATTTGTCACACTGTTGGTTTGGCCATACTGGTTGCTGAGGAGGCAACTGTAACCAAGCCCGTTAAGGCCGAGTGAGGCGATGTTGGAGTAGGTGGAAGAAGTTGCCCCAGGAATCGGCACTCCGTTGGTTTTCCAATAGTAAGAAACGGGTTGGCTACCGATTGCGGTGACCGAGAAATTGAATTTGGCTCCGTCAAATCGTGAGGCCGGCTGCGGTTGTTCTGTTATGATGGGTAGGCTGGTAAGTACCGTTAAGACGACTGAATTGGTGACCGAGCCGTAATTGTTGGTGACAACCACCGCATAAGTTCCGCTGTTGGCGGTGGTCAGGTTATTAAGGGCAAGATTAGTGGTCGTCACGCCCAAAGGCGAGTTGTTCTTGTACCACTGATAGGCCAACGTCGGATTGCCCTCGGCCCAGACACTCAAGCTCAGCGAGGAACCTTCGTAAATATTACCAGCGGGCAACTGAGGCGCCCGAGTAATAACGGGAGGGACGTTCGCAGAGAGATAGAGATTTAAAATCGTTGCGGCTGAGAGAGCGGTGGTGAAGATAGCCGGCTCGTTAATCCATCCGCCAAAACGGAAGCTCGCGCCGAAAGGGACACTGGGGTCACTTATCGAGCCGACTGACCACCGATTCGTTACCGCAACGGCGCCCGTCGTGTCAGCGGCCTGGGCCACTAACACGCCGTTGCGATACAGGTTCCAGTTGGCGCCATCAAACGTTCCTGCCAGAAAGACCCAGTTCCCGATGTCGCCGTCAGGCATCGGCGACTTGGCGCTGGTATAGGTCGTGGCATCCCCAGTCTCCCCGACTTCGTAGTAGGCTGTGTAGGGTGCGTCGGAACTGGCTTCCCAGTCAATCGGGTCGCCGATGCGCAGGTAGGTCTCGGCCCCATTGTTATCGTAGCCGTGCTCAACGACAGTGCGTCCTACGTCTCTAACCGTCGGTTTGATCCAGGCTAGCATGGTGACCTGCCCCACGAGGTTGGCCAACGCGGGGGGATTTCCCCCCAGCGAAAAGGAGCCAGCTTCTCCGCTGAACTGGCAAGACTTGTCGCCCACACCAAGCCCGGTATAACCGGGCCCGGCTTGCGCCGCCAATACTCCGACGGTGATGGTTCCGTCGGCACTGCTTCCGGTGGTCCCAATGTTGGCTGCGATGGGGAAAGTGTTCGGATCTGGTTGCGTGTAAGCCGGCTCTTCGAAAGGCCAATAGCCAACGGGGCTGTCAGCCAGAATCTGGGCATGGTAACCCGCATTATTGGTGGTCGCCGCATCAAAGTGGGCCTTGATGGTGTTGTCGTTCAACAGGGAGGCATAGACGGCCACCTCGTCCAACAGACCGGTGAAGAAGCGGTTTCCTCCATAAAGGAACGGCGTTCGCCCCATGAGCAGCTCGCCCCAGTTGTTGGGCTGGAAGTTGGCGATTTGGGCTGAAGTCAACGCGAGCTCTGCCACCCTCGCGCCATTGATGTAAAGTCTTTGGATCGTGCCATCGAAGGTGCCCGCGACATACGTCCACGTACTCGACGAGGCAACACCGTTCGCTGAATTAGTGACACCGGAGTAAAGGTTTTCACCGCCGGTGCGGAACTGGAATCTTCCTCCAGAGTTAAGATAGACAAGCCATCCCGAACGGTTGTTTGGAAAGAAGTAGGGATTAAAGGAAGACAGCGGGCAGTTGCCGGTGGCATCGCCCTGAGCATCCGCCTCCACCCAAAATTCCAACGAGAAGGGCGGGTTAGGATTAACCGCGGGATTGAAGGGCACTTCCACACAGGAGGAGTTGTTTCCGATTAATTGCACCGCGTTTCCCACCCTGCCCGCTACGCCATTGGTAGCCTGTTCCAACACGTAGCCGTTGCCGGCAGCTCCCAGAGTTGACCAGTTGCTGGCGATGTTAGGAGCCGGAGATGCCGCCGTTTCGTTGAATCGCCACCAGGCGGCGGGGTTAAGGTTGGTCATGCTCGTGGGAAAGTCAGCGGCGCGAATCGTGAGCATGCAGAACATGAACAGTGCCGCCGTTCCGAGACGGCAGGTTTTAGCGGGGCAATCTGCAGCCGGGAACGGGTGGTATCGAACGCATGTTTTCATAGTTAGCTTCACTTCTATTTGGTTTGTGATTTTTCGGGTTACGGAAACAGCAAAAACAGAGGTTCTGGGGAATAGTCAACTTGGCAGGACTGAGCGAGGCGTCGGCCCCTGAATTGAGCGTGCGGTTCAACATGAGGCCACATCAGCGCCAACGCGGCGAGGCGGCGGATACTCTTCGCCCGAACCGTTCTCCAGTTCACAGTCATACTGGATACGAGCACAATTATACGTGTTTTAAGAAAACTGGCAACCAAAAAACTGAACGCGGACGCGGCCGGAAAATGAAAGGCGGCATTCATTTGTGTGCGACAGGCGGACAAAAGTTGCCCCCGGACGGCAGAGCGACCCCATCTTCCACTTGTCTTGCCCGCCGCAATCACTGGCGAGCGCGGGACCTTAAACGCCCTCTCGAAAGGCGATAGCCAACTGACTCTCATGGTTCGGTCGAACCGCTGTGCCTTGCCCGTTCGCGCGGCCCACACTGCCGGTCGCTCTGTTGCTGCCAAGAGCCGAGCAGGCACAGGCTTTATTAGCATCTTCACCGCAGGCGTCAAACAGAATTTAGCACGAAGTCAATGTGGGCGCAAACCGTTGGAACAGAGGGACGGAATCAGAACGGGGTGGATTCAAGAACCCAGACTATTGAATCGGCCAAGGGAAGCAAGGGACCCTGCCCCCTCGCGGTCCGAAAGGGCGCTTATGCGGACTAATTTATTATGCGGACTTGTTGCGGGAAAGGCTCGTTTTCCTGGGTTTTTGAGCGGCGCAAGTCCGCATAATATTAGAGCTGTTCCAGGAACTCCAACAGGCTGTCGCTTGGTTTGAAGTGCAGGGCCCTGGTTTTGGGCGACTGGAGTTTGCGCAAACAGCGTTCCTTCATCTGGAGGTCCAGTTCGATGCAGTGGTGGGTGGTGGTCGGCGAAGCATGGCCCAACAACAGCGCGATGGCCATAATATCGACATCGGCCTGCAGCAGACGCATGGCCGTGGTATGGCGAAAAGTGTGAGGCGAGACGGTCCGTGCTTTGACCGAGGGACACTGCTGGGCGGCCCGTCGCACGGTTTGGTTCAAGCGTTTTTCGACCCCCGAGCGCGTGAGGTTTTGGCCCAGGCGGTTCCTAAAGATGAGGGCACTGGGTTCTTTAAGGCTTTGGTCCAGCGCATGTTTCAACTCCTTGGCGATGGGCTTTAGGAGAGGAACGGTTCGTTCTTTGCGTCCCTTTCCATGGAAAGACACCACGCTGGGCGGTTCCCAATGAATGTCCTGATGTTGGAGCTTCAAGGCTTCAGAGACGCGGGCGCCGGTGTGATAAAGCAAGTTGAACAACAGGTGATCGCGGTGCCCCCCTGGAGTGGTGGGATCGGTGGCAGCCAGGATGGCTTCCACCTCCGGTGCCGAGAGCGGCTGGATCAGCCGACGGTCAAAGCGTTTGAGCGGGATGGCCAGCACTTGGCTGCTCAGGGCCAGCGTCTCAGGTGCCGTCACGCACAGAAATCGGCAGAACGACCGCAGCGCCGACGCTAAAGACTGCAACTGTCCGGGTGGGTAGTGCTTGCCTTGTCGAAGAACAAAGTTCAGCAGAACGTCGGGTTCCAGTTGGCGCAGTTGCAACCCCGGAGCTTTGGGCTTGAACTGTGCATCCAAAAACGAGCGAACGAAGAATGTCCACTTATGACACGTGCTTGGCTGGAGCCCGGCGACGTCGATTAGGTGTGCTTGATAGTCCTCGACCAGGAGGGCAATTGGTGATTTTGAGGCGATAGCTTTCATCGCCTCAGTGTCAGAACCCCATCGCGCCCCCTCAATTATTATGCGGACTTGCGCCGCTCAAAAACCCCGGAAAACGAGCCTTTCCCGCAACAAGTCCGCATAATAAATTAGTCCGCATAAGCGCCCTATTCCCTTTTCGCTTCATTCCCGAACCGGTTTTGCCATCGTGCGGACGCTGGCGCCGCCGACATGAGCGGGCCAACAGGCGCGGCCGCGCTCCGTTGGCACCGGGACAGCCGGCCTGCCCGGCGTCGGGCTGCCAATAATTCCGGCTACCGCCCGGATTCTGCTCCTTGCCAGCAACGGGCGTTCATGCTCAGAATCTTCCTCATCAATGAAAACCACATTATCCAAAGCCTCCAACGCATCCACCCCAACCGGCTCACAGCGCCCGTTTTCGAGTCGTGTCCTGGACGGTCCCGACCGCGCGCACAGCCGCGCCATGCTTTATCCCGTCGGCTTCAAGCCCGAGGATTTTTCCAAACCGGTCATCGGCATCGCCTCCGCCTGGAGCATGGTGACGCCTTGCAACATGCACCTGGACCAGCTCGCGCGCGAGGCGGAAGCCGGCGCCAACGCCGCCGGCGGCAAGGCCATTATTTTCGACACCATCACGGTGTCCGACGGCATCTCGATGGGCACCGAAGGAATGAAATACTCGCTGGTGTCGCGCGAGGTCATCGCTGATTCCATTGAGACGGTCGTCGGGTGCCTGGGTATGGATGGTTTCGTTGCGATTGGCGGGTGCGACAAGAATATGCCCGGCGCGCTCATCGCCATCGCGCGGCTCAATCGCCCGGCGGTATTCGTCTATGGCGGAACGATTCTACCGGGCTGCCTTTCGACTGACCCGAGCCGTAAGATTGATATTGTCTCCGTCCTGGAAGCCTATGCGGCATACACCAACAAACAGATTGATGGCCAGGAACTCCAGGCCATCGAGTCGTGCGCCATTCCAGGTCCCGGCTCCTGCGGCGGAATGTACACCGCCAATACCATGGCCAGCGCGGTCGAAGCCCTCGGTATGAGTTTGCCCAACAGTTCCGCCCAAAACGCGATTTCGGAGGCCAAGAAGGACGATTGCCGCCGGGCTGGTGCTGTCGTGCTGGAAATGCTTAAACGGGGCCTTCGTCCGCTGGACATCATGACGCGGCCGGCCTTTGAAAATGCCATCACCGTGGTCATCGCCCTGGGAGGCTCCACCAACGCCGTGTTGCATCTGCTGGCCATTGCCAAGGCCTGCAAAGTCAGGCTCACCTTGGATGACTTTACCCGCGTTGGAAAAGGCGCGCCGGTGCTGGCGGATTTGAAACCCAGCGGCAGGTATTTCATGTCCGAACTCGTCGCGATTGGCGGCATCCGGCCATTGATGAAGACGCTGCTGGAGGCCGGCTTGCTGCATGGGGATTGCCTGACCGTCACTGGCCAAACCATGGCTGAGACGCTGGCGGGCGTGAAGTCATATCCCGAAGGCCAAACCATCGTCCGACCGCTGCATAACCCAATCAAAAAAGACAGCCACCTGGTGATCCTTTATGGCAACCTCGCCCCGGGCGGGGCCGTCGCCAAGATTACCGGCAAAGAAGGGGTGCGTTTCACCGGAAAAGCGCGTGTGTTCAATTCCGAAGAGGAGGCGTTGGAAAAGATTCTCGACGGTTCGATCCAGAAGGGCGACGTGGTCGTGATTCGGTTCGAAGGGCCTAAAGGCGGACCCGGCATGAGGGAAATGCTCTCCCCCACGTCGGCCATTGTGGGCAAAGGGCTGGGCAAAGACGTGGCGCTGGTCACCGATGGCCGGTTCTCCGGCGGCAGCCATGGCTTTGTCGTCGGCCACATCACCCCTGAAGCTTACGTGGGCGGGCCGCTGGCGCTGGTGAAGAATGGAGACTCAATTACTATTGATGCGGAGCGACGTGAACTCAATCTGGACATCTCCGCCGCTGAACTCAAGAAGCGCCGCAAAGCCTGGAGAGCGCCGAAACCGCGTTACACGCGCGGCGTGCTGGCCAAGTACGCCAGCACGGTCACGTCCGCCTCGTTTGGAGCGGTCACCGACGCCGATTTGAAGCTGTAACATTCTCCTCCGCGATGATTACTCGAAACGTTTCCCCTGGCTGTTGTTTGCCGGCTTTGCACTTGCTGCTCCTGGTTTTCTTCGCCGCGCAAACGGTCTTTGCTGCCGATCCATTGCCGACGCTCGAATTGCGCGTCGCCTATCCGGCGCTCAAGTTCGATCGGCCGCTCTGGATGGAAGAAGCGCCGGATGGCTCCATGCGTCTGTTCCTCGTCGAGCAGGGCGGCAAGGTTTTGGTTCTTCCTCAAGACCGTGATGGCAAGACAGCCAAGACCTTTCTCGATATTTCAGATCGAAAACCATTCGTCCAAAACGAGGAAGGGTTGCTGGCTTTCGCCTTTCATCCTCAGTTCAAAACCAATGGGTTATTCTACCTCTATTACACGCAGCAGGCTCCCAAGCGCGAGGTCCTGAGCGAGGTCCGGCTTTCCAAAACTGACTTGGACAAGGCCGACCTGGCGACCGAACGAATACTGCTGGAAATCCCGCACCCCTACTGGAACCACAATGGGGGCACACTCCTTTTCGGCCCTGACGGCTTTCTTTACTTGAGCCAGGGCGATGGTGGCCTCGGAGGCGACCCGCACAATGTCGGTCAGAGCGGCCATCATCTGCTGGCGAAAATCCTCCGCATCGACGTCAACTCGCGCACAGGCAAACTGCCTTACGGTATTCCCAAAGACAACCCTTTCGTTGGCAAGGACGACCAGGGCAATCCCAAGGCCGACCCGTTCGACACCAAACCGGAAGGGGTGCGCCCGGAGATTTGGGCTTACGGCTTGCGCAACGTCTGGCGGATGAGTTTCGATCGCGAGACCGGCGATTTGTGGGCCGCCGACGTCGGCCAGGACAAATGGGAGGAGGTGGACTTGATCGTCAAGGGCGGCAACTACGGCTGGAGTGTGCGTGAGGGGTTCCACGAGTTTAAGAACCAGCAGCCGCAAGGTAAACTCCTGGACCCGATCATCGAGTATCCGCACAACGCAGGATTAGCCGGCGATTGCCGGTTCCCCGACCACAGCCCGGGCATCAGCATTACGGGCGGCTACGTTTATCGAGGCAAAAAGTTGCCATCCTTGCGCGGCGTTTATGTGTACGCCGACTTCGGAATGGGCACCGTCTGGGGCTTGCGTTACCAAAACGGACAAGTGACCGCCCACGGCGAACTGGTCAAGCCCAATCCGCTGCATCCCATCGCCAGTTTCGCCGAGGACCGCCAGGGAGAACTTTACCTTTTAGTCTTTGATGGGAAGATTTACGAATTCGCGGAGGCGGGCAAATAGGCAGTTGCCGCTCAGGCGCAGAGGGACCCGCAGAAATGGCGTGGTGCGAATGTATCTGCTTGGCGGAGCGCGGACATTCTTGTCCGCAGCAACTTCCGAATGCCAGCGCGCGGCGATTCCTGGCCGAGTTTTGCGAAGTTCATTGCTGCGGAGAGGAATGTCCGCGCTCCGCGCTGAACGCATATCCGCGAATATTCGACAAATCTCGAATGTTCTCGACGGTCAATCTTATGGCTTTCGAGTCGAGGGATCTGACTTGCGTCGTCTCGACCAAAGATAGGCGGCGAACGACCAAAGGCCTGCGAAGCGATAGTTGGAATCCACGTAGTGCTCTATGACGTAAAACGCAAAATAATAGAAACGGCAAAAACACCACACCGAGACCGCGAGCAAAAGCACAATCTTGAGACTGGGATGCTCGAAGATAAGTAGCACCGACGAAATGAGTCCAACTACCAGGAAAAGTATGCCTTTGAATTTAATCCAATTGGGATTCGTGAGGTCTTTCATGCAGCTCGTCTAACCGATGCAACCCTTGTAAACCGGTAACTGTTTAAGTAGGTAGCCGCCCCAGCACTCGGCGCGATTGTGCATCGGGAGTCAGATCGGCGCCGACTGACGGCAGCGGCTACGCCAGCGCGGGTCAGCCCGTGTGGCCACCTAAAACAGTTACGTAACTTGATTAGCCCATTTAACTGAATTAACTCACTCGAACCATTTAACTCCCCCATCCGCTTCATACACCACCCGCCCATCCATAATCGTCAGCACCACTCGGGCTTTGTCTATCTCCGGCGGGTCGATCCGATAAATGTCTTGGTCGAGCATGACCAGGTCGGCGAGTTTGCCCGGCGTGATGGTTCCTTTCACCTTCTCCGCAAACTCGGCGTAAGCGGAGCCGACGGTGTACGCGCGCACGGCCTCGTCAACGGTGATTTTTTGCTCCGGAATCCAGCCGTTGGGATGTTTCCCGTCCAGGGTTTGGCGCGTCACTGCCGCCTTGATGCCTTCCAGCGGGTTGAGCGGCGCCACTGTCCAATCCGACCCGAAGGCCAGCACTGCGCCGCTATCCAGCAGCGCGCGGAAAGCGTAGGCGCCTTTGGCGCGGTCTGCGCCGATTCGTTTTTCGCACCAGCGCCCGTCATCGGAGGCGTGATACGGTTGCATGGAGGCAATGACCTTTTGTTTGCCGAAGCGAGGGATTTCGGTGGAGCGCAGGTGTTGGGCGTGTTCGATGCGGAAGCGCCGATCTCTCGCGCCGTCGTTTTCGGCGGCCCGGTTGTAGAGGTCGAGGATGCGCAGGTTGGCTTCATCCCCGATGGCGTGAATCATCACTTGCAAGCCCGCCTGGTCGGCCCCTTCGACGCGTTTGAGCATGACGCCTTCGGGAATCATTTGCTCGAAAAGCAGCCCACGGGTGTTGGGCGCATCATTATACGGCTGGAATAAGTAGGCGGTGGTCGAACCGAGGCTGCCGTCGGCAAAGCCTTTCAACGCGCCAATGCGCAGCGTGTCGCTGCCGAAGGCGGCGCGCACACCGGTTTTGGCCAGCACCTCCCATGATACGATCGAGCGGGCCGCATAGATTCGCGTTTTCAACTCCCCGCGCTCCAGCAAGTGCTGGTACACCCCGACGTCGTCGCCGGCGGACATGTCGGTGAGGCTGGTCACGCCGTTTTTGGCGGCGTGCTCAGTGGCCGCGCGGGCGGCGGCGAGCTTTTCGTCGAAAGTCTTTTCCGGAATGGCGCGTTCCACCAACCCCTCGGCCCGCGTCTTTGAGAATACCGGTCGGCTCTCCGGTCTTCGGATCGCGCACGACCACCCCGCCGGGCGGGTCTTGGGTTTGGCTGGTCATGCCTGCGAGTTTGAGCGCCAGGCTGTTCGCCAGGGCCATGTGGCCATCGAGGCGATTGACAAAGACCGGATGATCCGGCGTCGCCGCATCGATCAGTTCTCTGGTTGGCAGCGGCGCGCCCGGCCATCTTTCGTGGTCCCAATCGCCGCCGAGAATCCACCGGCCTTTAGGGACCTTCTTCACATAGTCGCGCAGGCGTTGGGCCATCTCGTCGGGCGATTTCGCGTCGCGCAAGTCCACGTTTGAAAGGGAAAAACCACCGGTGAGGAAATGAACGTGGGCATCGTTGAAGCCGGGAAGAACCACTTTCTGGCCGGCATCAAGCACCCGGGTTTTTGGCCCGGCCAGCCGACGGATTTCGGCCGTGGAACCCAGCGCGGCGATGCGGTTGCCTAGAATGGCTACTGCCTCAACCGTGGGCCGGTTTTCGTCCATCGTGTGAATGGAGGCGTTGACGATGATGAGGTCGGGAGCGAGCAGCAGTTGGTTGATTTCAGCGGAAGGGATCGGCATGGCGGCAAGGTAAGAAACGATAGCAACAAGCGCTTTCATTGGAAGCGGGTTCGGGTCATTCGACGGCTGCCGTTGTAGCCGGGCGGCGAGCGGCTGTCACGCCCGATTCGCCTCTTGGGGGGTGTTGGAGGCGTAAACCCGTAAGGAGGTGCATAAACGTGGGTTGTTTTTGAGTTCCAACCCGTAAGGTAACCCGTAAGGAGGCGTAAGGAAAAACCCGTAAGGAGGTGCATAAACGTGGGTTGTTTTTGAGTTCCAACCCGTAAGGTAACCCGTAAGGAGGCGTAAGGAAGCCGTAAGTCCCAAGACTGCCCGGCGCGGATCGAAGCGGCCATAATGAGAATTGCTGCCGATTCGCGGGCGGGCGTGAGTTCAATACCCAAAATTATACCGAGCGTCATAAGTCATTGCGCCGCGTGAGGGCACGCGGCCTACAGGGACTTGTAGGCCGCGTGCCCTCACGCGGCGTTATTTCTGTCGTCGCGTATAGCGAACCGAAATGGGTTATTTGCTGGATAAAACCCCGCAACCGGGTTCAATAAGAGGCATCTGGCGCGCGCGGAGCGGAAGTTAATCATCCGGCGCCAGGCCAGCGGTGTGCCGAACCGAATCAGCAGCAAAGCAGTCGGCTTGAGCCGGCCAGGCTTAGGGTATTGACTTGTGGCATACAAAGCACGCCGCAATGGTGTCTATATAACACAGACCTTGATGAATACTCGATCATGAAAAAGATCATCGTCTGCGTGCTACAGTTTGCGGTAGCGACAGTTTTCCTTTGGGTCAGCGTCGTCCGCGCCGCCGAAGGTGGTAGTGCGACGGCCAGTGGTTACTACCGATATCCTGCCGTTCATGGCGATTCGATCGTTTTTACGGCTGAGGGCGACTTGTGGCGGGTCGGAACCAAAGGCGGCGTCGCCCAGCGCCTGACCAGTCATCCAGGGGAAGAATCGCGCGCGGCTTTTTCTCCAGATGGCCGGCTGCTGGCTTTCTCAGCGCAATACGAAGGGCCCTACGAAGTCTATACGATGCCCGTTGAAGGGGGGCTGCCGACGCGTCGGACCTTTGAAGGTCAAGGGGCGCTGGTGGTGGGCTGGACGCCGGACGGAAAAATCCTCTATGCCACCCGCCATTTTTCAACCCTCCCCGATCTGCAATTGGCCGTCGCCGACCTCAACAGAGGCCTGACCCGGACGCTGCCGCTCAGCCAGGCCAGTGACGGTGTTTTTGACTCTGCCGGCAAGACCCTTTACTTTACGCGCCAGCACTTTCAAGGCAGCAGCACCAAGCGCTACCAGGGAGGCACCGTTCAAAACCTGTGGAAATTTCCGCTGGATGCTTCCGAGGCGGCGCCGCTGACCGCGGATTTCCTTGGGACAAGTAAATCACCCATGTGGTGGCAGGACCGAGTCTATTTTATCTCGGACCGCGACGGCACCATGAATCTCTGGTCAATGGACTCCGACGGCGGGGATTTGCGCCAGCACACCAGCCACAAGGGTTGGGACGTGAAGTGGGCCTCGCTTTCACAAGGACGCATCGTTTATCAACTGGGCGCCGACCTGCGTTTGTTCGACATCGCGTCGAAGGACGACTCGGTCATTCCGATCACGCTGGCTTCCGATTTCGATCAGGAACGTGAGAAATGGGTGAAAAAACCGATGGACTACCTGACCTCGGCCCATTTGTCGCCCGACGGAGATCGGCTGGTCTTGACCGCCCGCGGCGAGGTGTTCGTTGCTCCCGTGAGCCAGGGGCGCTTTGTGGACGCCACCCGCCAACCGCGCGTGCGCTATCGCCAGACTCGATTCATGCCCGACGGCAAATCGTTGCTGGCGCTGTCGGACGAAACGGATGAACTGGAGTTTGACAAGCTGCCCTCCAACGGCGTGGGCCAGCCCGAACCGCTGACCCATGACGGGAAAATCTTCCGCTCCGACGGTGTTGCTTCTGCGGACGGCAAATGGATCGCCTACCAGGACAAGAACCAGCAACTTTGGCTGGTTGACCTCCAGCAGAAACGGAGCCGTCGCATCGCCACCTCCAGTGCGGGAGGTTTTTCGGATTTCCGTTGGTCACCCGACAGCCAGTGGTTCGCCTATGTTTCAAGGGCAGACAACCTGTATGATCGCATCTGGCTTTATCACGTGAAGGATGGCGGCACCACCGCCCTGACCAGTGACCGATTGAACAGTTACAGCCCGGCCTGGAGCCCCGATGGCAAATGGATTTATTTCCTTTCCGAACGCCACTTGGAGTCAGTGGTTGGGAGCCCTTGGGGACCGCGCGAGCCTGAGCCTTACTTCAACGAGGCCGTCAAAATATACCTGGTGTCGCTGCTCAAAGACGGGCGGTCTCCCTTCGAGCCGGCCGATGAACTGCATCCCGCCGAGACCGACCAGAAATCGTCCGACGAGTCAGCGGACACAAAAGCCACCAAGAACGCGGACAAATCACGTAACTCAAAGAAAAAACGCGCAAAGAGCGAAGCAAAATCCGCTGAAACCAATCAGCCGCCTGTCGTCGCGATTGATTTGGAAGGCATTCAGAACCGGGTGATGCCGGTCCCGGTGTCGCCCGGCAATTACGGCGAGCTAACCGTCAACCCCAAACAGTTGTATTGGCTCGCTCATGGCATCGGGTCCGCGTCGAAAACCAATCTGATGAGCCTTGAGATCACCAACGCGGAACCGAAACCCAAGGCGCTGATCGAGGAAATCAGGGCCTATGAACTTTCATCAGATGGAAAGAAAATTCTGGCTCGCAAGGCCGATGACTTCTACGTCGTGGACGCCAGCGCGGCTGCGCCCGTCAAATTGGAAAAGAACATAGACTTGAAGAGCTGGACTTTTTCTCTGAACCCACGCGACGAATGGCGCCAAATGTTCGTCGAATCCTGGCGGTTGATGCGCGACTACTTTTATGATCCGAACATGCACGGCGTTGACTGGCCGGCCATCCGCCAGAAGTATCTGCCGCTGGTCGAGCGAGTGACGGATCGCGCCGAGTTAAGCGACTTGATCGCTGACATGGTGGGTGAGCTGTCGGCGCTGCACATTTTCGTCTTCGGCGGTGATTTTCGCGAAGGACAGGATCAAGTCAAGCCGGCGTCGCTTGGCGCGGAGTTGGCGCTCGACTCGGCGCAGGAAGGTTACCGCATCGAACATATTTACAAATCCGATCCGGATTATCCTGAGCGCTCCTCGCCGCTAGCCAGGCCGGGACTGAATCTCAAGGAAGGCGACATCATTCAGATGATCAACGGGGTGCCGATCCTTTCAGTCCCTCATCCCGCAGGTTTGTTGCGCGATCAAGCTGGACGACAGGTGCTCCTGAGCGTAAAACGGTCGGCGGGAAAACCCCGGGAGGTGGTTATCACTCCGATCAACCTCGAACAGGAAGCGGACCTGCGTTACGACGATTGGGAATATTCGCGGCGCCGGCAGGTCGAAGAATTGGGCAAAGGCGACATCGGCTATGTCCATTTGCGGGCCATGGGCCAGAAAGATATCGCGACCTGGGCTCGTGATTTTTATCCGGTTTTCAATCGCAAAGGATTGATTATTGACGTGCGGCATAACGGCGGCGGCAACATTGACAGTTGGATACTGGAAAAGCTGCTGCGCAAAGCGTGGTTCTACTGGCAGCCGCGTGTCGGCAATCCTCTCTGGAACATGCAATACGCCTTCCGTGGCCACCTGGTCGTGCTGTGCGACGAACACACCGGCTCCGATGGGGAGGCATTTACCGAGGGCTTCAAACGGCTGGGTCTGGGCAAGGTCATCGGCACTCGCACCTGGGGCGGCGAAATCTGGCTTTCGTTCGACAATTGGCTGGTGGATAAAGGAATCGCGTCGGCAGCAGAACATGGCGTTTATGGACCGGAAGGCAAATGGCTGATCGAAGGTCACGGGGTTGACCCGGACATCGTCGTGGACAACCTGCCGCACGCGACGTTCCGGGGAGAAGACGCCCAACTCAAGGCCGCCCTCGAGCATTTGCAGCAGCAAATCAAGCTCAACCCAGTCACTGTTCCTGCAGCCCCTCCACACCCGGACAAGTCCTTCAAGTGAGCTGGCGTGCAGTTGGGGTCGAACGGCTTGAAGCGCGTTTTCGGATCCAGGAAAACCGAGCAACGTGAGAATGGTCGTGCCCATCAATAGGGGGTTCAAGAGTGATGCCTTTCGGAAATTCCGATGCGTGCGCGCCCCAGGGTTGTCCCGGAAGGACTACCGACAATAGCCCGGCGTTTCGTACGCGTTTAGCGCGGAGCGCGGACATTCCTGTCCGCAGCAACGGTCTTTGCGGAAAGCGTACTGCAAATCTCCCCGTGGTGGCGTTCGGAAGTAGCTGCCGACAAGAATGTCCGCGCTCCGCTAAACAGGTACGGCGTTTCAACGCCGGGAACGGGCCCACGGTCAAAAATCGATCGGCGGCGAAGAGTCGTTCCATCGGCGTTCCCGCGCCTCAGCCTCGTCCCTTGCCTTGCGGGCTTTGCGACGGCTCTCAGCCTCAGCGTCCTCCATGGCCAGCGCCGCTAACTCCGCGTCGGTGAACAAGAACTCGGCAGGCAACTCTGCACCGCAGAAACCACAGAGCTTGTGCCGCCTGCTGTAAACGACCCCATTGCATTTTGGGCAGTGTAGGCTCATGTGTCTGCTCAATGCGCTTAACGACCAAGCTCAGCCACCGGCTCTGGCATCAGGCGTCGGCCGAAGCCGATGATGTCGTAAAACCAGCAAATCACAAAATCAAAACGCATAGCGCAGGCTCGCCTGGTTAGCCCTTGAGGTCGTCAAGCAAATAGAAAACATCAGTGCGTATCTTTGACGAATCGGTATTCCAACACTCTTCCCAGTGGCCGTAGAGCTCCCAAGAAATACCCGAACACCGGTGCCCATACTCGGCGCACCACTTGCGGATAGCTGCATGCGCGTCCGAAAGGCCTGCGTACGGGCCAAAGTGGATGGTAGTGGCCACACGGCCTGCGGGCAGTTGCGAGCAATGAACTCGATCATTGCCGGCAAACGGCTCCGATACTTCGGCTCCCACTTCGACTGATCCCTGCGCATCCAAATACAATGCCAAATGGCGTCCAGGCCGCGGAAGCCCGGCGGAACGTATGAAGGACCAGACTTCGCCGCAAGCTGCGGGAACAAACCGCGATAGTTCTTCTGGTCGCACGCGACTTCGAACTACTGCCGTGTGAATCGGCTCCGAACGCATTATCTCGATTTCGTAGCGCATAATGTTTGTTGGGCTAACGTTTGTTGGCAACTAACGACCCAAGCTCAGCGACTTGACCCACGAGGGCGCTGGATTGCAGCCTGGACGTGATGGCCGGGTTCGCTACAGCGCTCTAG
>WNGQ01000367.1_pt1 | contig 46149 bp, 49 predicted proteins | sample 5407661 | NCBI WGS metagenome assembly WNGQ01 (sample SAMN13153382, study PRJNA577476) | soil metagenome | isolation source: 60 cm soil or saprolite under Garry oak tree replicate 2 | place: USA:California | collected 2016-06-15 | reverse complement strand
TCGACAAAGGAAACATGGCGGTCGTCGGCAAGGGCTTCGCCGTTTTGCAAAGCGGCAAAATTCACCTGAGCGGATTCTTCGCGTGGCTGGCCTGGGCCGGAATCCACATTCAGTTTCTCGCGACAACCAATCTGCGAGTTAGCGTATTCGTCCAGTGGATGTGGACATTTCTCACGGGTCAGCGAGGCTCGCGCCTGATCGTGAACCATCGCGCGCTTGGGGACAATCCACGACCCGAGAAAGCTTTCGCCGGAGACAGCAAAGGAATCACAGAGAACCCGATTCATCGATGAGCACGTCCGTCGTCGCGACATTCGCGCTCATCGTCCTGGCGCGGATAACCGACGTAACGCTGGACACGCTCCGCACCGCTGCCATTGTCCAGGGTCGCCGAGTCTTTGCCGCCATCCTCGGATTTTTCGAGGCAGTGATTTACGTCTGCGCAGTCGCGAAGGTCCTGCTGAACATGGACCACCCGATCTACGCGCTTGCTTATGGGCTGGGCTACGGGCTGGGGACGTTTCTGGGCATCACCATCGAGCAGCGTCTCGCATTCGGCCTCCAAGTGCTGTCGCTCTTCACAAGAAATGGCGCTGAACTGGCAAAGGGCCTGATCTCGGCCGGCTATCGTGTGGCGGAGGTGCGCGGGCACATTCGGGATGGAGAAGTGACGATTCTGTACGTGGAAATTCCGCGCAAGCAGGTTCCGAAGCTGATCCACGGCGCGGCCACCACTGACGAAGAGTGTTTCTGTGTCGTCAACGACGTGCGTGTGGCGCGGTATCTGAAATCCGCGCCGAACCTTAAGACGAGCAGAGCATGATTCACACACATTCGCTCGGCCGCGCGGCTCGATACTTTCCGGAACGAACCGCGCTGGTTTCGGATGGCAGGCGAACAACCTTTCGCGAGCTCCACGATCGTGTCGCGAACATCGCCGCCGCGCTGCGCCGGCAGGGCTTTGGACCGGGCGATCGATTGGCGATCCTGCTTCCGAACGAACCGGAGTACATCGAGCTGGTGTATGCGTGTGCCTGGCTCGGCGCAATCGCCGTTCCTTTGAACACGCGCCTGTCGAGCGTCGAGCTGGACCACATCCTCACCGATGCCGAGCCGCATGGCCTCATTCGACATTCGTCGCTGCCGTCGCCGACAGCGGAAGTTCCATGGCGGCTCACGCTCGACGAGAAGCCGCTGACCGTTCCGCGTGATTCCACTCCCGACGTGTTCTACGATCCGGGAGCAGCCCTCGCGCTCATCTACACCAGCGGGACCACCGGAAATCCCAAGGGAGTCGTCGTGACTCACGAGGATGTCCTGGAAAACGTGCACCATCTCAACTACTGGATGCCCTGCCGGGAAGGCGGCGTGTACCTGCACTCGGCGCCGATGTTTCACATCGCGGACTTCCCGTTTCTGTTCGCCTCTCCCGCTTTCGGCGCTTGCCAGACCGCGATTCCGAAATTCAGCCCGCGAAGCTTTTGCGAAACGGTCCAACGCGAACGCGCGACGCACACCGTGCTGGTGCCGACGATGCTCAACCTGCTCGTTCAATCTCCCGAACTCGCTCAGTACGACTTGAGCAGCCTGGAGCAATTGGGCTACGCCTCAAGGACATGATCGTCACGGGCGGCGAAAATGTTTACTGCGGCGAAGTCGAGGCCGTCATTTACGAACATCCGGCGGTTCGTGAAGCAGCGGTCTTCGGCATCCCGGATCCACAGTGGGGCGAACTCGTAATGGCGTGCGTTGCATTGAAGCCCGGGAAAAGCCTGAGTGCCGACGAGCTGGCCGCTCACTGCCGCCGGTCGTTGGCCGGCTACAAGGTCCCGCGACGTATCGAATTCTCGGAAATCGAACTCCCCAAGAGCGGCTCCGGCAAGATCCTCAAACGAATTCTGCGCGACCGTTTCTGGGCGCATCAGGAACGAGCTGTGAGTTGACGAACATCACGAAGATCTCGGTTAGCTGTTCGCAGCACGCCGCTCTCCCCCGGCCTCAAGTTCCGGCCAGAGGTACTGAAACACGACCGCAGAAACAAGGATGCCGAGAACGATTCCCACGACACGGTTCCGGATCGTGGCAAAATGCGTTTCGGGCGCGAAGCCCTGAAAGATGCACATGAAAAATGCGAGGGCAATCTGCAGACCAGCGTAAGCAATCCGCGGGCTTCCCGCCGCGACCCATCCCGCGAGCGCCGCTCCGGCTGCGGTCAGCAAGACAAGCGAAAGGATGCTTTCCATGCAAGGCACGAGATACAGGATGGCGAGAAAACCAAGCAAACCTCCTATCGCACATCCAGCCAGCCGCAGTCGCGCTTTGCGCATCGTTGCTCCAGTGCTTTCAAGCGCGATGAAACAGCACGTGATGAATGCTGTGCGAATCCCCGGCCAGTCGAGCGCCATGTACATAATGTAACAACTCATGGCGGCGAGCGCGACTTTCAGCCCGAATCGGACGTAATTGGGATTTGTGAAAGCGTCCGGGACAAACAAACTATTCTTTGTTTTCGCGGATGCCGACGGTTTCGGATCGGTTGGCGACAGCGTCTGATTGATGATGACCGTGATCGCGACGGGAAAAACGATGATCACCCATAGCCAGAGCAAGCCGCGGACGAGTTCATCGGTGTTGCGTACGGTTTCCGCCATGCTCTGCGTCACCGCCAACACGTAACCGATGGCAAACGCCAGTGGGCCAATCGCAAATACCCGCGAGAAAAACATTCCGGCAAAAACCGACGCGGCCATGACCGGAATACGAAGCTCGGGATAATCGAAGGTATAGCGGTAGAAAAGTAGGCTCGTGGCGATGCCAATCGTTGCCCCCAGGAACAGGCCGATCCCCGTGAGCGTCGTGATTACGCGGTTTTCCTTGGTGACGAAGAAGACCATGTAGGCGGAAATCCAGGTCAACGGTGTTTGCAGAGTCATGGAGATGATGGTCACCACCACAACGCCGAGCACCAGTCGCAGAGTCATGGTCGCGCGACCGGGGAAAGGAGCCAGTTCGCGCCAAAGCCAGGATGACGAGGTTGGCCGGTGAAACGGGGCGAGGAATTCTGTTCCGATTCTCACTTGATGATGGCTACCGCAGAAGCGCCCATGCGGAACAATTCCGGGTCAGGCTTTTCGATTTCAATGCGCACGGGGAATCGTTGCGCGATGTGAACCCAGTTCAACTCGCGCTTCACGTAAGGCAAGCCATGCGGAATATCAATCTCGTCGGTTGGCTGGACCGCCCAGCCGATTCCCTGTACTTGACCGACAAAGCGACGCGCAGGCATGGCGGAGAGATAGACCTCCACCGCCGTGCCCGGCGTCATGTGGCGAATCTCGCCTTCGCGAAAATTTGCGATGACGTACCACTTGCGCGTGTCCAGCAGAGAGAACACGGGAATGCCAGCGCTCGCGTACGCGCCCGAAGCGATGTTCAGGCTGATGACCCGGCCAGGAAATGGAGCAGTGACTTTGCAGTAGGAAAGTTCGAGCGCGGCAAGGTCCACCGCGGCGACTGCGCCGGGGCGTTGCGCGATCAGCGTCGCCAGAGTGCTGAGGGCTGCCTGGGCCTGGTTCAGTCTCTGTTCCTCCGCCGCCAGCGCGGCGGCGGCGACGTGCTTTGCCGTTGTCGCCCGGTCCACGTCGTCGGCTTTCGCGAAGCCATTGGTCAAAAGCGGCTGCAATCGCTGGAGCGTGTCGCCGGCTTGCTTCAACTCTGCTTTCGCGCGTTCCACGCCGGCTTCCGCGGCCTTGACCTGAAATTTCAGTTGCGCGTCCTGCGCTCGCGCCACCTCGATCTGCTGGTCGAGCGTCGAGAGGGCCGCCTTTGCTTTTTGCAGAGTCAGTTCGTAATCGGCGGGATCAATTTCGAAGAGCACATCGCCGGCAGCCACCGCCTGATTGTCCTGCACGTTGAGCTTGATGATTTGGCCTCGCACGCGCGGTGCGATGCCGACGACGTTCGCCCGTGCGATGGCATCATCGGTGCGGGGATGATGCTCGATGACAGTCCAGACCCAGAGGGTCAACCCAATCGCTCCAACAATCGCCGCGATGCTGATGATCAGGCCAATCGGCTTGCGCCATTCGCTTGGCTTCGCAGGTTTTGCTGTTGGCGTCGGCTCTGAATTCGGCGGTGCGGCAGGCGCGGAAGCACTTGGCGGTGTTGCTGAGGTGTCCATAAGAGTATCAGGTTTTGAAACAGATAAGCCATACGGCCATGGTCCAGAGGATCATCATGCAAAGGTAAACGAGACTCACAGGACGCAGATGAGCGTTGAGCTTGAGGCCAATCAGAAGTTGGCGAGTGACAACGGTGAGAACGAGACCAAGGATGATGCACACCATCCATGCCGGAAAATAAGATCCGAGAACATCAAGCGTTGGCGAATGAGCTGTCATTTTTGGTGGGATGCGGAGGCGGAGGCTGGCCTGGCGAGGTCTCCGACGCTCAGCGCCAAAGCTGCAGCGCTGGTGTAAATCGCCGAGCGCGTGTCCGCCACCACACTCCGCGAAGCGGTCACATTGCGCTGGGCATTCGCCACGTCCACATAAGTCCCGAGGCCGTGCTGGTAAGCATCGAGGGACGCGGCGAAGGCGCTTTCCGCAGCCGCAACCAATTTTGTCGCGGAATCTTGTTTGCGAAGTGCGGTCTCGAAATCCGTCCGGGCCTTCCACACTTCGCGAATGACAGAATCACGTGAATGGACCAATTCATCTTCGGCGGCTCGCAGTTCCGATTCGGCAATGCGGAGTTGTTTGCGCCGGGCGAAACCGTCGAAGATCGGCAACTCGATCGCGACACCGGCGCCGTACACGGGTTCGTTGCCGCCGAAGTATCGAGAATCTTTGACGCTGACATCCATTTCCGCCCACCCGGCGTTCGCGCCCAGGGAGACCTTCGGATAATACGCCGCACGCGCCTTCCGCACGCCCGCTTGCTTGGCGCGGAGATTGGCCAGCTTGCCGACGAGGTCCGGGCGCTGTGAGAGCGCCCGATCCAGCAAGTCATCCAGTGACTCCGCGGAATTTTCCGAAAATGATTTTTCCGAAACGTTTGCGACTTCCAGTTTGGTAGTGGGCAAAACTCCCAGGCTTTCCACGAACGCAACTTGCGCGTCACTCAGCGCCCCACGCGCCGCTTCAAGTTCGAATGCCGCCTGCGCAGACTGGTGCTCCGCTTGAAGCACGTCCGGCTTGGTCGCCAATCCATTGTCGAGGCGCGCTCGTGCCGCTTGCGCCACGGTATCCGCTGCTCGCAGGGAACTTTCAGCGACTGCCACTTTTTGCCGCGTTGTGTTCAGTTCGTAAAAGCGCCGCGTGACTGTGAAAACTATCTGCTGGTGGACGGCATTGAAGCCCACATTCGCCATCATCAGCCCTTCCTTTGCCATCGTGGTGACGGCTTTGCGCTCCCCGAAGTCGAATAGCAACCACTTTACACCCAGAGCGGCGCGTTCGCCCACGGCATCGGTCGCGAGCGTGCCGCCGCCCGTCACCGACACATCCGACGGACCAGGGCCTTGCTTCAGCGTTGGGAACGGAATGAAGGCGTGTTCATACCCCGCGCCTGCGGAAGCGACGAGATATGGGAAATAGGCGCTCTGGCTGAGACCGACAGCGGCTGCCGCCTGACGTGCGCGTTCCCACGCGATTCTCGTCTCAGGATTTGTCCGCTCCGCAATATCAATCAACTCCGGCAGGTCATAGACCTTTTCGGGGTCAATCGCAATGGGTGTGCCGGAGGGGCTTTCGCCAACTTCTCGATGCGCCAGCTTTTTCTCGTATTCGAGCAATTGAGGCGGATACCACGGCTTGTCTGGGGAAGGCGGCGCGCGGTCTCCGCCAAAGACGGAGAAATCGACTGCAACGCTCGCAACTGCTGCGAGACACATATGTGCCTGCAGTATTCGCGACATCGCTCTTTTCATGCCTCGACATCCTAGCCCCGGAGTGCGGTCACTGGTATTCCACGACTGGGTGAACTGCGGATAACTCGAAAGAGCTAGCCATCGTTCACCTAGTCGAGGAATTCACGGGGCTGTGAAGGCGAGCTAGGATTTTCAACATGACGACGAAGTCGAAAACAACATCAAGCGTGGAAGAAAAGTTATGAGCAAACAAAGTGGAACTACGGACTCGGTCTATAAAGTCGTGGAAGTAATCGGTACGAGCACGAAGTCGTGGGAGGACGCCGCAAAGAATGCGGTGGAAACCGCGTCTGGCACGCTGCGTGACCTGCGAATTGCCGAGGTTGTAAAGCAGGACTTGAAGGTTGAGCACGGCAAAGTGAAGGCGTATCGCACGCGTGTGCTGTTGTCCTTCAAGTACGGGAGCTGAGAGGCTCTGTCACCCCCTGGCGCGGAGCGAACTTCGAGAAAGCACTCTCTCCGCGCCACAAGAAAGAATCCGTATGGCGCTGCGCGCAGTATTCCAAACATAGTTCCTATGGAAGGGCTAATTATGATTCTTTTCGCCGCCGCGCTGTATTTTGGCTGGCTGTGGAACAATCGGGGTGCAAGCGAGTGCCGACAACTGCTGGCCTCGATTCGTTCCCGGGAAAGAGTGAAACGTCGCGTCATAAAGGAATTGGACCGCAAATCGAAAATCTCCCCGCGTTTCAATCCGAACCGCGCGGCGGAACAAGAGTTGAGGGCAGCACATTGAGCATTGCCCACAAGATTGTTCGCGTGCCAGACCTCGCTCAGATGAAAGCGCGCGGCGAGCGGATCGTCATGTTGACCGCTTACGACGCGACGATGACGCGGCTGTTCGACCGAGCCGGTATCGATCTGCTGCTGGTGGGCGATTCGCTCGGCAATGTGATTCTCGGATTGGACACCACGATCCAGGTGACTCTGGATGAAATCATTCATCACACGCGCGCGGTGACGCGAGCCGCGAGTCGCGCCTTGGTCGTGGCCGACATGCCGTTTCTGACTTATCAGATTTCGGCAGAGCAAGCGACGCGCAACGCGGCGAGACTCTTCCAGGAAGGCGGCGCGGCTGCGGTGAAGTTGGAAGGCGGACGCGCCGTGGCGGACACGGTTCGCAGGCTCACGGCGGCGGGTCTTCTCGTCATGGGACACGTCGGGCTGACTCCTCAGCACGTGCATCGCCTTGGAGGACTGCGGCGACAAGCGCGCAATGAAGAAGCGGCGCAGGAACTGATTCTCGATGCGCTCGCACTTGAAGATGCCGGAGCATTTGCCGTCGTGCTGGAGGCGATTCCAGATACGGTTGCTGAAGCCGTAACTTCCCGACTAAAGATTCCCACGATTGGCATTGGGGCAGGACCGCACTGCGACGGTCAGGTGCTGGTCAGCTACGACGCTCTTGGACTTCTCCCCGTTTACGCAAAGTTGAATGTGGTTCTTTTCACGTCCCTGCCGCTGGCGGGCCTCGTAACCAACGCGGCCAGCTACGTGACGATTTGGGCTGCGATCCTCCGGATGGGGAAAATTCGAAATCTGGCCCATGGTTTTCACCCCGCCCACGCGCCGACGGTGCAAGCGGACGCATTGGAGCGCCGCTTGGGTTTAACCGGTCCGGTTTTCATCCCGGTCATATTTTTCCTGGTGTGGCTGGCAATCCTCATTCGACGGTGGTTGTTATGAAGAGTCCAAATTTTCTGCTCAATTTCTTCTGTGGCATCAGCTTGATCGCCGCTTCAACAACACAGGCCCAACTGGATCCCGAACCGCGGCAACTTCTGCACATCGGCTACAATCAACCGCTTCACAATGACGGGCCCTCAGCAACATACATCTTTTACTATTGGAACATGCCGAACGTTCCTTCGACGAACCAGGTCTTGCGCCTGGCCATCGCGCCGACTTACCTGGATGGCGAACTGGGTTTCAAAGGCGTCCTCGGAGAAAATACGGATCTGGGCGTGGGCGTGTTCGGCGGTGGTTTTGCGAACAGCTACGACGAAGTCCGCCGAGGAAATTATTTTCGCGACGAATCATTCGACGGGCATGGCGGCGGGGCGAACGTCAGCGTGTATCACTTGTTCAATCCGGGCCGAACCGTGCCGCTGAACGGAGTGCTGCGCGCGAGTGTGGACTACCGCACCTTCGATGATACCGGCGACACGGCAAAAACATTCGTGCTCCCCAACGATCAGCCATTCGTCACGCTGCGCGCTGGCTTTCGTTACGGCGGCCAGGAACCGTTGCTTTTCCCTCGGCTCGGCATGGAAATCTCGGCCTGGTACGAGCTGGAACACCGGACTGACGGAGGCCGATACGGGTTCGCCAGAGATCGCCAATTGGAGGAAACGTCACACCGATTTTTGGGACGCGCTCAATTGACCTACACGCTGCCGCGCTCAGAACACAACCTCATGGTCGGCCTGATGGGCGGCGCGGTGTTGAACGCCGATCGCTTCAGCGCCTTCCGCATCGGCGGCGCGTTGCCATTCACTTCAGAATTTCCGTTGTATCTGCCGGGATATTTTTACCAGGAACTCTCAGCCAAAAATTTCGGCCTCGCGTATGGCATGTATTCCATTCCTTTCGGCCCCTCCAAACAATGGAACGTCATGGCGATAGCCGCGACTGCGCTCGTGGATTACGTGCATGGCCTGAAGCAACCCGGCGACTGGAGTTCGGGCGTGGGCGGCGGCGTTGGCTACACGGCGAAGAATCGGCGCTGGCGCATGATGGTGACGTCCGCATACGGCATCGACGCCATCCGCAGCGATGGCCGCGGCGGCTACAACGCTGGCATGATGTTCCAATACAACTTTGGCAAAACGGCTTTTGCCTCGGATCGCGCCTTCGAAGAATTGCGCGGCGCGCGCGTGCCGCTCCGGTAAGGAGGCGTGCGACGCGGCTTCGTTCATCTCTCACTTCCGGCTCATCTTCGACTCTCTGAACCGACGTTCGCAACGTAACTCTAAAGAGCTATCTGCCGTTAGCCTAGTCGAGGAATTCACACAGCCGCGGGTCATGCTAATCTAACCGGCATGAAAAGTTACTTGAGACACACTAACGATGATTTGACTCGTTTCGACCGCGTCCGGTTACACCTGCGCTGCCTCTGCCATGACCACAAATATCGGTGGCACATTGGGGGTGTTTGGCGCGAACTCCAGCCATCGCGGCGAAAGCAACCAATCTCGCCGGCCACCGCGTAATCCCACGCCCTGAATGACTCGCACCTCCATGTCATCCGCAGTGGCCAGAATTTGTAACGCCAACCGAACAAACCAAAAGAAAGCAAAACTATATGTCAAACTACCATAAGCTCTATACTCCCCAGGACAGCGCTGTCGTCTTCATTGACCAACAGCCGCAGATGACGTTTGGCGTCGCCAACACGGACCGCGCGACGCTCATCAACAACGTCACACTCCTCGCCAAAGTCGCGAAGGAGTTCAACGTGCCCGCGGTCCTCACGGCCGTCGAAACCGAATCGTTCGGCGGCTACGTCTGGCCGCAGTTGCTCGACGTCTTTCCTGGCCAACCGATTTGACTAAGAAGTTGTAGCGTCAAAAACCAAAAAACAAAAACAGAAACCACAGAAACAAAAAGGAAACGTATGAGTACAGGAAACGGAAACATCTTCAAACCCGATGGCAAAAACGCCATTCACGACGGAATCGAACATGAACCCAGTGGTGGCAAGGCGCTGCTGGATCCCACCGATACTGTGTTCTTGCTGTTGGACCACCAGTCCGGTCTGTTCCAAAACGTCAAAGACATCACCGTGGCCGAGTTGCGCGCCAACACCACGGCGCTCGCGAAACTGGCGGCGTTGTGTCAGATCCCCGTCATCACGACGGCTTCAGTCCCGGATGGTCCGAACGGGCCGCTAATGCCGGAAATTCAGGAAGCGGCGCCTCACGCGGTCTATGTGCCGCGCAAAGGAGAGGTCAATGCCTGGGACAACGCGCTGTTCGTCAAAACGGTGCGCGAAACGGGCAAGAAAACATTGGTCATGGCCGGGGTGTGGACCAACGTCTGCGTCATGTTTCCGGCTCTGGATGCGAAAGCGGAAGGCTTCAAAGTGTATGCAGTAATGGATGCTTCCGGCGACCCGAGCGAATTCGCATCGAGAACGACGCTCGCGCGCTTCACGCAGGCTGGCGTGATTCCCACCAGCGCCAATGCCGTCATTTGCGAAGTGCATCGTACTTGGAACCGTCCTGACGCCGCTGAACTCGCCCAGCTTTACACGATGGTGTCGCCCAATTACCGCGCCGTGATGGAGAGCTACAATAAGGCGCAGGCCGTTGCCCGCGCGAAAGCGGATAGCGCGCCGGCGGCTCCACGGCGTCAAACCACCCCGGTGGGTGTGTGATATTCGGAAGAAGGCGCCGCTCACAAGCCCGAAAGAGCGGCGCCTTTCCCGTTGCGGCTTCGCGCGCTGAAAACACTTCGCCAAAGATGCCCATTCACATTGCCATCACTCGCCGTGTGCGGCCCGGTTGTGAAACTGAGTTCCAGCAGGCGTTGCGCGAATTCTTCCAGGCGTCGTTCGCTCACGGCGGGGTACTGGGTGCGACTATGATTGTGCCGCCGCCTGGTTCGGACTCGCGCGAGTTCGGCATCCTGCGCACGTTCGCCAATGAGAAGGAGCGAGACGACTTCTACGCATCGCCCATCTTCAAGGCTTGGGAGAAAAAGTGCGAGCCGCTGACCGAAAGCAATTCGTGGACGCAGCGGCCTTTGCATGGATTGGAGGCGTGGTTTCGCTCACCGCAAAACCCGCCGCCGCGCTGGAAAATGGCGACTGCAACATTCCTGGGAGTCTTTCCGACGGCCACGCTTTTGAATCTGACGCTCGGCCCGGCGATTCGGTCCTGGCCATTTGTCGTGAGCGGCGTTGTGTTCAATGCCGCGATGGTCGCGCTGCTCACTTGGATTGTCATGCCCCTAGTCACGCGTGCGCTGCACGGCTGGCTTCACTCACCTGAATGAAGAAGCTGCTCTGCGTTATGGTCGCCACGCCTTTGCTGCTCGCGAACAATTCGCGGGCTGGCGATGCGCCGCTCCACCCGCGGTTCGAGCTGTCGCGGCAGGATGAGGATTGGTCAGTTTTGCGCGACCCGGCGCTGCGCACCGATGCGTTCGACACTGTGAAATTCATCCCCCTGAACCGCGACGGTTCGTCATGGCTCACGCTCGGCGGCGAGGCGCGCGAACGCTACGAATACTTTGACAATTTCAACTGGGGCAAAGGCCCGCAGGACGACAACGGTTACCTGCTCCAGCGTTACATGATTCATGCCGACGCACACATCGGCGAAAACTTCCGTGTCTTCACGCAATTCAAAAGCGGATTGGAGGACGGGCGCAACGGCGGGCCGCGCCCGACCGACCGTGACGAGTTTGACGCGCACCAGTTGTTTGCCGACGTGCGCGTGCCATTCGATGAAAAGGATTCGCTCACGCTCCGTGTGGGCCGGCAGGAACTGTCGTTCGGCACGCAGCGGCTCGTCTCCGTGCGCGAATCACCCAACGTGAGGCAGAGCTTCGATGGCGCGCGCGCAACCCTGCGGTGGAACGAGTGGCAGTTTGACGCCTTCGCCACGCGGCCCGTCGAAACAAAAACCGGGGTTTTCGACGACGGCCCTGATCCGCACTCGAAATTTTGGGGGTTCTATAGCGTCGCACCTTTTCCGCTGCTCGCGGGCGGCAAGGCGGATTTTTACTACCTTGGTGTGGAACGCGACTCAGCACGTTTCGACCAAGGCACGGCGCGCGAACTTCGTCATTCCATCGGCACGCGCCTATGGGGCAATCACTCGGGCTGGGACTGGAACTTCGAGTTTGTTTATCAGTTTGGCACGTTTGGCGACGGCGACATTTCGGCGTGGACGGCGGCGAGCGACACCGGCTACACGTTTGCCCATGCGCCGTGGACGCCGCGCCTTGGCCTGAAAGCCGACGTGACGAGTGGCGACCGCAATCCGAACGACAAGGATTTGCAGACGTTCAACCCGCTGTTTCCGAAAGGCGCTTACTTCAGTGAGACGGCACTCATCGGGCCACAGAACCACATTGACGTGCATCCCGGCATCGAGCTGCATCCGACGCGGACGGTCACGCTGAACGCGGACGCGGATTTTTTCTGGCGCGAGAGCACGCATGATGGCGTGTATAACGTCGGACAAACCGTCGCGCGCTCCGACGGCAACGGCGGTTCGAGCTACATCGGTTCGCAAGCCACCGCACAGATCGAGTGGCGTTTGCAACGGCATCTGACGTGGACAGCGAACTACGCCCACTTTTTCGCCGGAGCATTTCTGCATGAGAATCCGCCCGACAAGGACGTGAACTACTTTTCAACCTGGATAACTTTTCGCTTCTAACCTAGGAAAGACCATGAACACAAAAAAGGCAGCCGACCTCATCCTTCACAACGGACACATCACTACACTCGATCCGCATCATCCCGAAGCCAAAAGCGTCGCGATCAAAGACGGCCGCATCGTCGCCGTGGACGACGCCGAGAGTTACGAACGCGGACCAAACACCACGACGATTGATCTGAAAGGCCGCCGCGTGATTCCCGGCCTCAATGACTCGCACCTGCACGTCATCCGTGGCGGTCTGAACTACAATATGGAATTGCGCTGGGACGGCGTGCCGTCCCTCGCCGACGCGCTGCGAATGTTGCGCGAGCAAGCACAGCGGACGCCGCCGGGCCAATGGGTGCGAGTGGTTGGGGGGTGGAGCGAGTTTCAATTCGCCGAGCGCCGCATGCCGACCCTGGAGGAAATCAATGCCGTCGCCCCCGAAACGCCGGTTTTCATTTTGCACCTGTATTGCCGGGCGTTGCTGAACAAGGCCGCGTTGCGCGCCTGTGGCTACACAAAAGACACGCCGAATCCGCCCGGCGGGGAAATCCAGCGTGACAGCAAAGGCAATCCTACAGGCCTGCTCATCGCCCGGCCGAATGCCACAATCCTGTACGCCACACTCGCCAAAGGACCCAAGCTGCCGCCCGAGCAGCAAATGAACTCGACGCGCCATTTCATGCGCGAACTTAACCGGCTCGGTTTGACGAGCGTCATTGACGCAGGCGGCGGGTTTCAGAATTACCCGGAGGACTACGCTGTCATCGAGGAACTGCACAGACGCGGGGAGATGACGTTGCGCGTCGCTTACAATCTCTTCACCCAGAAACCAAAGCAGGAGAAAGAAGACTTCGCGCGCTGGATCAAAATGACCGGGCCAGGCAAGGGCGACGATTTCTTCCGCTGCAATGGCGCGGGCGAAATGCTCGTCTTCTCGGCAGCGGACTTTGAGGACTTCCTTGAGCCTCGTCCGGATTTGCCCGCGTCGCTCGAAGGCGAACTGAAAGAAGTGGTCTCACTGCTCGCCGCTAACAAGTGGCCGTTCCGTTTGCACGCGACCTACGACGAAAGCATCACACACTTTCTGAGTGTGTTCGAAAAGGTGAATCACGACGTTCCGTTCAAGGGATTGAATTGGTTCTTTGATCACTGCGAAACAATTTCGGACCGCAATCTGGAACGCGTAAAAGCCCTCGGCGGCGGCATCGCGATTCAGCATCGCATGGCGTATCAAGGCGAGTACTTCATGGATCGTTACGGCAAGAAGGCCGCCGAGCGCACGCCGCCAGTGCGGAGAATGCTGGCGCTTGGAATTCCCGTAGGCGCTGGAACGGACGCCACTCGCGTGGCCAGCTACAATCCGTGGGTTTCGCTGTACTGGCTCGTGACGGGCAAAACCGTTGGTGGTGTCTCAATGTATCCAGACAAGAATCGTCTCAGCCGCGAGGAGGCACTGCGGCTCTACACGCAAGGCAGCAGTTGGTTTAGCAGCGAGAGCGGGACGAAGGGTGCAATTGCTCCCGGTAAATTGGCCGACCTCGTTGCGCTCACGGACGATTACTTCTCCGTCGCCGAAGAGGAAATCAAAGGTATCGAGTCCGTCTTCACGGTCGTGGGTGGAAAGATCGTTCACGCCACGGAGGAATTCGCCACTCACGCGCCGCCGCCCATTCCTGTGTTGCCCGAATGGTCGCCGGTGAAAGTGTTTGGTGGCTATGGTGCGCCGCTCGACGTGCGCAAGGCCGCGCAAGCCGGTGTTCCGGCTGTGCACCACCATACCGCCGAGTGTCATCAACACGGCTGCGCCCATGCCGCGCATCAACTCCTCGCCGGAATTGAAGCAACGCGCAATCGTTTCGCCGGATTCTTCGGCCTGGGTTGCGACTGCTTCGCCTTCTGAGGGGGAGCAACCGATTAGGTTGATGAAGCTATTAATGACTGGCTGCAAGCTGAGCGTGAAATCAAACATCACCTTGGGTCTCCAGACGGTGACAAGTAGTTGAGAGACGGGACTTTCTTTATGAAAATGAAACTGCACGAAACGAAGAATGACCTTCGCGCGAAGACTCGCCGCGCGATGATTGATTTGTTGAATCAGGAACTCGCCGATGTGCTGGACCTGGGACTACAAGCGAAGCAAGCCCATTGGAACGTCAAAGTTCATTCCGCCCGCGCTGACACGGGCGAGGGCGAGCATTGCTCGAAGCCAACGAGCGATGGCTTCCGTTGTAAAGCTGCCGCTGCGACGGCACACGACTCAAGCGGTCTTTTCGGAATTGCGCGCGAGCATTGTGGCCGGGACAAAGTCCGCCGCGTGATAGGAGCTGCGCACCCTCGGCCCGCTGGCCACGTGGACGAAACCCATTTGCCGCGCGCGCGCACCGTACCACTGAAACTTGGCTGGCGGTACGAATTCAACCACGGGCAAATGGTTGAGCGTGGGCTGCAAATATTGGCCGAGGGTGAGGAGGTCGCAGCCGGCGCCGCGCAAGTCCGCGAGGGCGGTGAACAGCTCGTCCTCCGTTTCGCCTAGTCCCAGCATGAGGCCGGACTTGGTGTAGATCGTTCCCCGGCGCTTGGCCTTCACCTGCCGCAGCACCGCGAGCGAACGATCGTAAGTCGCGCGGGAACGGACCGCCGGGGTCAGGCGGCGGACGGTTTCGAGGTTGTGATTGAAAATCTCCGGATGCGCGGAGAGCACGGCATCGATGGAGGCCTCGCGCTCCAGAAAATCAGGCGTCAACACTTCGACGACGATGCCCGGGTTGGCCGCGCGCACCGCTTCGATCGTCCGCCGAAACTGTTCGGCGCCGCCGTCGGCCAAATCATCGCGCGCCACGGCGGTGATCACGACGTGTTTGAGGCCCAGCCGGCGCGTTGCCTCGGCCACGCGCTCGGGTTCGTCGGCTTCCAGCGCGTACGGCCTAGCGGTGGTCACCGCGCAGAAACCGCAGGCGCGCGTGCAGCGGTCGCCGGCGATCATGAAGGTGGCCGTGCCCTGGCTCCAGCATTCCCAATGGTTCGGACATTTGGCGCTCTCGCAGACCGTGTGCAGCCGGAGATCGACCAGCAGGCTGCGCGTGCGGCCAAACGTTCCGTTGGTCGGCAACGGCGCCCGCAGCCATTCGGGAAGGCGCGGGCGGGGTTTCAAAACGAATTCGCCGGTGCTCATGGATTCAAAATCAATCGGTCACCGTTTCAATGATCTTTCCCCAATTGGTTCCAAAAGTTCTCCAACTGGCCAGTGTCGAAATCGGCCAGGATCTGGCCGTCCACGTCGAGGACGGGCGCGAGCGATTGGCCGGACAACTCCTCCATTTCCCGTCGCGCGCTGGCGTCGGCGATGACGTCGAGGACTTCGTATTGGACGCCGCGCGAGTCGAGCCAATCTATCGCCTGCTCGCACCAGCCGCAAAACGGTTTGATAAACAATCGAACTTTCATGTTCAGGGGTGACTGGCCGGCGTTTCGCCGGGAGTCTGCCGCAGGGTCTTTCGCCGCTGGCGCCTGACCGGTCGGCGGCGTCACGGTTCGGTGAGGATGGTATCACTATGCTCGTAGCCAGGGGAGCAGCAGCAGAGGAGGCTGAGCGTCTCACTGCCGGTGTTCCAGAGTTTATGTTTTTGGCCCGGCGGAATGGCAATGGCGTCGCCGGGCTTCACGTCGGCCAGTTCTCCTTCGAGGCGCATTCGGCCGTGGCCGGCGGTGATGAAATAAATTTCCTCGGTCTTGGCATGATAATGCTCCCGTGTGCTCGCGCCGGCGGGCAGGCGCGCCTCGGCGAGGCTCTGGTTGCGGATGGCCGAATTGCGATGAGCCAGCAGTTCGCGGATTTCCGAGCCGTCTTTGGTGACGAACCTCGGCGCCGCGTGGAGGTTTTTGATTTCCATACCGTAACGGGGATGCTGAACAAATTCGGCGGTCGGGGAAAGGGTAATTTGCATCGGCGACTTGATTCGCACCCAGCCGCGGCAACGGTCACCGGATAATGGCAACCACGCTGCCCGGCAAGGTTCAGGTTGCGTGAAATAGTCATTGCGCGGAAGGGAAGGGGCGTCAATATTCACGCGCTTGGGGATCGGAGCGTAGCTCAGCCTGGTAGAGCACTTGGTTTGGGACCAAGACGTCGCAGGTTCAAATCCTGTCGCTCCGACCATTTTTGTTTCCGCTCCCGGAAAAGCAATCTACTGAACTCCAACCCGATAGAAGTACGGGCCGCGGTTTGTGGCCGTCGTATCGGTGAAAGTCGTTGCGCCCGCCTGGCCGACAATGTTGCCGCGGAGCGTTGAGAAAACTGGCTGTGGGGCCAGGTTCGTGCCGCGCTGAAGGAAATAGGTCCGCCCGCTGACGCTCCGCCAACTGACCTCCAGGCCTACCGCCCTGAACGAAGGAGAAACAGAAACCATGGTCAGAAGTGACGCCCGGTCAGTCGGAATGGTTCCGGCAATCCACTCCTGCCAGTTATTCATGCCGTCGCCATCGCTGTCGATGAAATCGACTGTGCCATCGGTGGCCAGCCCGTATTGCTGCGCCCACGCGTAGGAAAGAACCGAGGAAGGGGATGGAAACTCATAGGCGCCGACATCGACCGTGCCGCCAGCAATGCGCGGGTTTCCATCGAGATCGTTGTTAAGGCTAACGAAGGCATTGTTGCCCGAGTTGACGCACGGGGAATCGGATTGCAGGTGGAGGTCTCCTCCGGCGAGGTCTGCGAACCTCGGCGCGTTCGTGAAGTTGCCTGATCCGACCTGAAGCGGTGCGGTGCAGCAATAGGCGACGGCGACTGAGTGTATGTTCGGCTGGATCGGAGCGAGGTTGTAATAAATAATGCAGTTGAGACATGGTCCCTCGCTAACACCGCCCGCGGCCGAACTGGCGGCGTTGCTGACCACAGTGCAGTTGTAGATGGGATCGGAACTGAAGCCATAGATGCCGCCTCCGAACGAGGCGGAATTGCCGATCACCAGGCAATTGGTCAGCAGACTCCGGTACGCTCCGCCGCCGGAAGCGGCGTAGTTGCTTGCGATCAGCGAGTTATTTATGATCCCCAAAGCCGCGCCCCCGCCGGTGTTCGCGTAATTGTTGCTCAGGACGCAACTCGTCAGCGTGGAAGCATAGACACCGCCGCCAAAGCTTCCGCCGCCGAGCGCCTGGTTGCCCACAATCAGGCAATTGCTCAACGTGCAATAATACGCAGCGCCCCCGCTATTGAGGTTGTTGTAGGTAGCTGAGTTTCGGACCAGCGAACAGTTTATCAGCGTGTTGGAACAGGCCCCGCCGCCGAAGCCGGCCCTATTATTCGTGAATGTGCAATTAATCAGCGTGCCGCGGTACGCTCCGCCGCCGAACCAGCTACCGGAGTTGCCGGCAAAAACGCAGTTGGAGGCGATTGCACCGGCGCCTTCGCACCAGAGGCCGCCGCCGCTCTTCTCGCGCAAGGTGTCTCCCGCATTGCGGGAGCATCCGTTGGTCAGCGTGAAGCCGATAAGCGCCGCCCCATTGGTCAGATACACACAACGAATTCCAAAAGGAGGGAACACGCCCGGACTGGTGAAACCGGCGATGGTTGTGGCGGCCGGACCGTTGACACTTTGAACCGTTACGGCTTTGTCCACCACGACGCGATTGGTCATCACGCCAAAAACCACGCGACCGCCGGTCGCATAAAGGCCATTGGTTACGAGCACCTGGTCGCCGTCCACCGCCGCGTCAATCGCGTCCTGAATGTTTGTCGCCGCGGTAGGCCAATCGACGTAGGGCGCAGTGGCATTAGTGCTGTTTAAATCGACATAATGAACGCTGGCTGGCGCCTGCGTGGCCAAAAGCCCGAGCAAGATTCCGGTGGATTGTCGGAACGGGGTTTTCAGGATTTCGGTTGTATATCACAACGTCGATTACGAGTCAACTCCGTTTCAATTACGGATCGAGATTTGCCTTTCTCCGCGCCGCCTGGCAAGCGCGATCGACCAGGACCAACGCGGCGGGATTGAATATCAGGATGGTTGCCAAAGTAGGCCACCGCTTGCCTTCGGCCAGGTAATCGTGAAGATCGGCCAAGGCGGCCCTGCGGAGGAGCCGTAGTTCCGCATTCGGATCGTGCTTGCCGCGGGCGATGATCCAACCAATGAGCTGGCAGTGAAAAGAGGCATCCACGAGAAAATTGATCTGTTCTTGCTTGGTCATCGGGTGGGAAAGCATCTCAGCCGAGCAGAGCGGAGTCAGGGCGTCGTAGGACTCCGCCCGCCGATGTTTTGGCGAGGAGGCGGAACGAAATCACGCATGCGGCGGCTTGCGGCCGATGGCTTTGGCGCTCCGCATGGCGCGCACTCGGTTGTTGAGGTCCAGGCCCAGGGCGAGCAGCTCCTCGCGCTTGGCGTCGCCGCTGCGGACCAGCGACTGGTCCTGCGGATCGAGCAGCATCCGCATGCGGACCAGCAATGACTCGATAAACTCCTCCGCCCGGTTCTGCTCGGCGGCGAGCTGCCGCGGCGGGCTGTGGGGCTTGGGCGGGCGATAGGCTGTCCGCTCGGGCGGAGGAGGAGTGGCCGGCTGGGGCGGCCGGATCACGCCCAGATCGCGGTAGAAATCGCTGATGGTCTTGCCGTCCGCGGCTTCGTGGACGGCATCGAGGAGTTGCTGAGACTCGGTCCCGGTCAGATCGCCGCGTTCCAGCAGCGGGGCGGCATTCAACCCTTGCAAGGCGGGAAATCGGGCCAGCAGTCCGCCGGCGAAGATCATGTAGCGGTGCAACGTGGCGCCGCTGAGCTGGGGCAGCTCGGCCTGGTGCCAGCGGGTGAAATTTCCGTGCGGCACAATTTCCTTGGCCCGCTTGAGGGCGACGCCGCAAAGAAAGGCGTACACCATGTGCTTGCCGAAGGACTGCCGGCAGAAGTCGTCAAGCTCGACGATGCGTTCCTTGAGTTGGTTCAGCTCGCTCGGGTCGGGCCCGGGCAGCAAGTCTAAATTTTGGATGGCGCTGGTGATCATAGTTTAGTGGGACGTTAACGGCGGTTTATGGCTGGGGCCTGGCGGTGGAATCGGCAGCGCGGCGCCGCCGCCACCGCGGGCCGGTTTTCGTGCGGTGGAGAAGTTGATTTCGTAATTCGCTTTTCTGAATTCATGGCTTGCAAAGAAAATGAGTGGTGAGCGCGAAGCGGTATTTGAGCAACAGCGTCGCGAGGTCCTCGGCGAGGCGCAGCATGGCCCCGGCTTCGGCCTCGAGGGCCAGACCATTGGGCCAGCCGCGACGCCGTTGAGCTTCGAGGGCCGTTTGCCAGGCCACCGGAATTTTTTCCAGGAGCAGGCGAAGCGCGGCGCGCTGATGGCCAAGCTCAATGAGCGAAATTTCGCGCGGCGCGAGCAGCGCGGTGCAATCGAGGTTTGGCGCGCGACCGCCCCGCTCGCTGTTCCTGGCGTCGCGCCGGATCGAGGGCGCCGCCACGGGGCCGCGGCCGGGCAAAGGAATGAGCGCGCCTCGGCGTGAACGAGGCCCGGCGACTGATCCTCGTGCGTGGGAAGCCGGCCCTGGGCGTCGCTGGCGCTTGGGGGTCCTGGCTTTGTCGCGAGCGCGCTGCGGCGCTTGGCGAGGAAGGCGGCGCTTCGGCGGCGCAACTTTGTTGCCGGCTCGCCCGCGCACGGTGCGGAAAAGTTTGCGTTTTGGCGTCCGGGCTTTGGGGCGTGCTTGCCTATGCATTTGGCGAAAATGGCTGAATCCCGCGACCTCGACTGCCCCTGCGCGGGGGGAGCGCCGGCGCGGGGACGCTCCCGGAATGAGTGGCAGGAGTGGCAAGACCGTCGTGCGCGACCGCGCCGGCAACCGGGTCTTGGGGAGGATTTTCGGGGGTAATGACTTGTGCGGCCGTTGCGGAATCGGCCAAATCGTGGTTGGCGCTCGGACAGTTGGCTTCCCATTGTTTTGCGGGCCGTGAAGGACCACGCATCGAGGGCGCATCCTCGCGCCGGAAGATCACGGCGCGAAGGTTCCCGGGTCGCTTTGCCATTCGCGTTGCCTGCGTGCCGGAGACCTTCATGCGATTCGGCGGTGGGCGAGGAAGGCCTCGGCGCTGGCACACGTGACGCGGCGGGTCTGGGTCCGTTTCCGCCCATCGGGCGACACTTCGGCCAACGCGCCGTCGGCAATCAGATTTTGAACGTGGGTGGAACTGCAGGTCCAGCAGCGCGCCAGTTCCACCGCCGTGAGGATCAAGTTGCGCCGCTGCGGAAGGATGGCGGTGAGGCAATAGAGCAGGCTCGAAGATTTCTGACCGGGCATGGTCCGGAGGGACGCAACCGGGAGCGGATCGACTTCGGGCTCGGCGCACGGCCGCGAAATCCGCGGTTCCTTCCCCCCGGCTTCCCGCAAGGCGGAGGCCAGTGACGCTCGGAAGCGTTGCGCCTGATAACGGAGCAGGCTTTCGCGATAGATGCGCACCTCGCGGCGCGCCGCTCCGCCGGTGGAGATGTCGAAAGCGAATTCCAACTCCCCCTCCTCCACCAGCCGCCACAAGTCGTCCTCGCTCCGATCCAGGATCACCATCACCGCCGCCAGCGGCATGAGCAGCCGGCCCGCACCGGGGCGAAAACCGATCTCGCGCTGGGAGCGGACGGTCGTCATGCGATCCGCGAACCGGCGCCGCCGCCCGCCGCCGAGTTTGCCTTGATAAGTAACACTTGTTCCGTTCGGGAGCGCTTATGCATTCGACCGGCCGTTCGCCGGCTGGCCGTTTTCCGTGCTGGCCGCTCGTTTTTTTCTTCGCTTGCCCCCGCCATGGACGGGGCCGGCTGGCCCCGGCCTTCGCGAACCCCCCGCAAATGCTGGCCCGTCGCGCCGCGGCCCACGGCGCCCGCCCGGCCGCGCAACCCCTTGATTTTGAGCGTGACTTTAATGCGTTCGCGTGCGAACATGTAATCAGTGTTACGTAACAACAGTTTCAATGCAAGCAAAAAATGAAATGAACGTTACGTTCAAGCGGCGGCTCGCCGATCTGGTCCGCGAGCGCGGTTATCGCACCAAGGCCGCCCTGGCCCGCGCCATCGGCGTCACCCACGTCTCCGCCGCCAACTATCTCAACGGCCGCGTCCCGGAGCCGGAGACCCTCGTCGAGCTTTCCCACCACTTTGGCATCTCCATCGACTGGCTGCTCAAGGAGGACGCCTTGCGCGAGCGGCCCGCTGCCGCGAAACCCACTGCGCCCCGGCGGCCGATCACCAACCGCGCCCCATTCGCCAAACCGCCCGCCGCCCCCGCCGTGCCTGGGCCGGTGCCCGACCTGGGCTGGATGCAGCGTCTCGATGACCAGACGCTCGAGCAGCTCGTGCGCGGCCTCGCCGACACGTTGCCCGACGAGAACGGCGACGAGCGCCTCTCCGTCCTCAGCAAACTGCGCGTCGCCGTGATCGAGCTGATGGCCCGCCTGGCGCCCGGTGGCAACCTCGGGCCAAAGCCCTGACCCCAACCGCCGTCGCCAAACCGCCGCCGTCGCCATCCGCGGCAAGGGGACGCTGATTCGCAATGAGGAGCCACGGATGAAAAACGGACGAAACACGGTGGGATAAAGCCGGGAGGGCGAGCGTCCTCGCGAGTCCCCATCTTTCCGAATCCCCGGCGACCAGATGAAGTTAGGGTCTCGCGAAGACGCTTACCCTGCCCCATACCGTGTTTCTTCCCTATAGTGACCGTCCGTAGGACCGTAGGACCGCATTGTAAAGAGTTAGCTGAGACATCAACGTAACTCCTTCTCCCCCAGCGAGTTATCAAATTTCTCACTGTGAGAAATTTGATCTGTCCCGCTCGCTCAACGACCCTCCGAATCGTGACCGTCCGTAGCACCCCTCCGGGGCCAACCTTAGCCACGGATGAAACACGGAGGTGCAGATTGTGCCGGAGTGTCGGTGTCTCGGCGTGTCGGTGCGCCGATACTCCGGCACACCGACACGCCGGCACGTTACGCGCTTCCGTGTTCCTTCCGCATGGTGACCGTCCGTAGGACTCCCTTCCTAATTCATCCTCTCCCTGGCACGGAACCCGCTGAAGTCAACTTTCTCACGGTGAGAAATTTGATAACCCCCACGACCAGAGCCAGTTTTGAAAATCGCGAAGATGCTATCCCGGAGGGATAGATGAGAATAGCCCGGCGTTTCAACGCCGGGGAACGCAGTCGGAAATGGCCCAGTCCCGAAGGGACGGCCGACTAATGACATCATGAGCTTCGGTCCAGCCGTCCCTTCGGGACTCAATTGTGGCGCTTCCCCATTCCCGGCGTTGAAACGCCGGGCTTTTTTCACCATGTCCCTGCGGGACAAATACTCGCCCCTCCTAACATAGACCGTCCGTAGGACCTCGAATACAGGCGTACAATAGGCTATCCAGAACCTTGCCGTCCTTGATTACACTCGACCGCAAACGGCCCTCGCAACTGAACCCCGCCTTTTCCAGCACTCGCGCCGAAGCCCGATTGCTCGCAAACGGTTCGGCGTATATCCTAACCACGTCGTAGCCTTCAAAGGCATACCGCGTGAACCCGGCGACCGCCTCGGACATAATCCCCCGCCCCCAAAACGGCTCCCCCAGCCAAAAACCCAGCTCGGCCGTCCTGGCGTGGACATCCCTGCCCAGCCGAAGGCTAATACACCCAATCGCCTCCGCGGGGGAGGCGATCGCGAAGATCGTCTCCGGCTTCTCTCCGATAGCGTGGTTCAGAAAGGCGCGCGCGTCTTCCAAGCCATAGGGATGCGGGAAGGCATCCCGCACGTTCCGCCAAATGTTCCGGTTGTCCGCATAGCGTTGGACCGCCGCGGCATCATGCTCGGTCCAGGAGCGAAGGGAGCATAACTTAAGCGGGTAGTGCATTTCATTGCGGCAGCCTCAGGCGCCATATCGCCCAGCGGGCTTTTGGCCGCGCGCGGCAAGGTGGCGGATCGTTGGCGCTTTGTAAAGAAGGAGGCGCACGGGAATCTAGCGCCGGTTTGAACCCCTAAGAGCCTGGCCGCAAGCGGTCCTGGTGGCGGACAACCCCGCCTCATTTCTCGTTCTTCGCGGGCAAATTTCGGCTCCCGGGCCGCCAGCCCAAAAATCACATTTCTCACCGTGAGAACTTTGATAAGTCTATCGACCACAGCCAGTTTGGAAATTCGGGAAGCGGTTATCCCGGAGGGATAGATGAAAATAGCCCGGCGTTTCAACGCCGGGGAACCCCGCCCCAGATGGACCAGTCCCGAAGGGACGGCTGACCTGATGGCGTCCGACATTTCGGTTCAGCCGTCCCTTCGGGACTCGACTCTGCCGCAGTCGCATTCCCGGCGTTCAAACGCCGGGCTATTCTCACGCTGTCCCTCCGGGACCAATCCTCGCCCCTCCGCATAGCGACCGTCCGTAGGACCGCATTGTAAAGAGTTAACTGAGACATCAACGTAACTCCTTCTCCCCCAGCGAGTTATCAAATTTCTCACTGTGAGAAATTTGACCCCCAATCGCTCAACGCCCCGGCCGTGCCGGACCTCTAAAACGTCCCGCCGGGACACCGGAAATTAGCCAGGGCGACGCCCCTGGAAAGCATCCCAATCCCTTCCTGCGTCCCGCAAGGGAGGCCGGAATCGGAGAGCAAATCGACCCCGCCGCCGCCGCCAAAGCCGGGGTGCAATGAATCCGCGCGATTCTTTAGCCACGGATTAAACACGGATTAAACACGGGGAAAGTCACGGCTCGGCGGGAGCCTCGCCCTACCGGTAGGGCGAAGCTCCTGCTAAGCGCCGACGTGAGGACCTTTTTACAGAAGCAAACGAAGGCAACGAAGCTTCCGGGTAAGGCCCGACCTCCGGGCGCGCCGCTCTCGGGCCGCCCGGCGGCCGGCCCCTACCTTCGTTACCTTCGTTACCTTCTGTTGAATCGGTGTTCCCTCCCTATGTTGACCGTCCGTAGGACCGTAGGACCGGCCAGGCCTATTGTAAAGAGTTAGCTGAGACATCAACGTAACTCCTTCTCCCCCAGCGAGTTATCAAATTTCTCACTGTGAGAAATTTGACATCTCCTTGGACCCGAGCCAGTTCGGAAAATGCTCGCCGCGGTTTGGCGCATCTGCCATCCTGCCGGCATGGGGAAAAAACGCGGCCTCCTCCTCCTCGCCGTCTTATTCGCCGCTCTCGCGGGCGGCTTGGTTTGGATGCTTTGGCACCCGGCCGAACCGACTTACCAAGGGAAACCGTTAAGCGCCTGGCTGAACGAGTGTAATAGCTGGCCTGAAGACACGAACGCGGCCGCGTTTGTAGCCTTCCGCGAGATGGGAACCAACGCCATCCCGGCACTTCTGAAGATTATCGAGTCAGGCGATCCTCCGTTTGAAAGAATGGTCGATAAACTCAATCGCATGCAATCCCTGGTTGATTTTCCAGTTCGGGGGGCGTGGCGTCAGAGATCGTCGGCTTCCTTTGCCCTTTACGCAATGGGCGCCAAAGCCAAGCCAGCTTTCCCGACCCTCACCAACCTTCTCTTTGAGCACACCACCTCGTTCCTCAGCGCAGTACCACTGGCCGGGATGGGGTCCGAGGGTCTCCCTCCCTTGATAGCGGCGCTCACGAATCAAAATGCATCCATCCGCCTTTCCACCGCTTTGGGCCTCAGGTGGGAGCGATCGGACCTGAATATTGTCGTCCCAGCATTGATAGCCCGCCTCAACGATCAAGCGGGAGGGGTCCACCACACAGCCTTGCTAGCGTTGGGCCAATTGCACGCCGAGCCGGGTCTGGCCGTGCCGGCATTGATGAACGATTTTCCCGGCAATGATCCCCTGCGCCGCCGCCTGATATTGATGGCCCTCAGGCAATTTGGAACCAACGCCAACGCGGCAGTTCCGATGGTTTTGGAGGCCTTATCCGATAGCGATCAAACAGTGCGCAGCCAGGCCGCTTCGGCCCTCAAGCGCATCGACCCCGCCGCCGCCGCCAAAGCCGGCGTGAAATGATTATGGGCGATTCTTTAGCCACGGATGAAACACGGAGCACTCAGACAGGAATAACAGGATGGGCAGGATGAAGACGGAACCTGCGCCGAAGCGAGCCGATCCTGTGAATCCTGTTCATCCTGTCAAAAATCCGTGTTCCATCCCTATCAGCCCGTTGAACAACGCCACTTCCCGTAGCAGCCGAGGTAACGAGGCTCAAATGTCTTCGGAAACAGAAGCGATATGAGAGCCTCCTCACGTCGGCTGCTACTTTCTGAACAGGCTGCTATGCTGACCGTCCGTAGGACCGGAGAGGCGAGCTCCGCGAGCCCCCATCTTCGCCCCCTTCCTTATTCCGCTTTCCATCCGTGCCCTGCCGGTAGGGCGAAGCTCCCGCTGAGCCCCATCTTCGCCCCCTCCGTTTTCCGTGTTTCATCCGTGGCTAATCGTCCCCTCGCGAGTCCCCATCTTCCGGAATCTGCGGCGGCCCAGGTAAAGTTAGGGTCTCGCGGGGACGCTCGCCCTCCCGCTCGAAGGAAATCCGTGTTCCTTCCCTATGGTGACCGTCCGTAGGACCCGCAGGACCGCATTGTAAAGAGTTAACTGAGACATCAACGTAACTCCTTCTCGCCCAGCGAGTTATCAAATTTCTCACTGTGAGAAATTTGACCCCCCAATCGGATCCGAAGCGGACCGGCCCGGCGCGCGGCTGGCTCCGCAGGACCCGCCGCGGCACGATCGAACCTGACGAGGCCCGGAACCCCGCCAACGCGCTTCGGTCCGCGATGGCGCTGCGACTGGGGCTTCGCCCACAGTCGCGCTCCGACCGTCCTATGCCCCAACGGGGCATCGGCCTCCAGCCCAACGTTGCCCTGAAAACCTTCGGGGCTGCGTTGGGTTTCAAATCAGCCAAACCAAACAACCTCAACGAGGTTGTGGCTGCCTGCTTGCGGAAGCGGAAAGCAATTGGCCGCAACCGCGTTGCGGTTGGGTCTGTTCGGCGAACGATGACCCAGGGTAGCCCCTTCGGGCCAACCTTGGGCTTTGGGACACAGCCCCCTTGGGGCTGGTTGACGCCCGATTTGCGCCTAGGTTTCTACTTACCTCCTTTAGCCACGACTTAATCACGGATTAAACACGGACGCGAGTAATGTGTCGGTGTGCCGGAGTATTGGCGCACCGACACGCCGAGACGCCGACACTCCGGCACAATCTGCAATTCCGTGTTCCATCCGTGGCCTAGAAAACTGTTCCGTCCGAATAGTGACCGTCCGTAGGACAAAAATATTTTCATTTTTTCCGCCAAATTGCCCACCGTGGGTTAGGAGCTATTCCTTTTCCGTGCGAGAATCGCCCTCGCATGTCGGATACTAAGTCAACCAAAACCGCCGCCTGAACCACCATGTTCTGGCGCCGACACCAACAACGAAAAGAAAAAGAAAGACAACCACTCATGAGCGCCCTTGAAAACCTCACCCAAGCCATTACCGATCTGACCGCCGCCGTCGATAACGCGGTCAAACCGCACGCCACCGACGCCCAGGTCCAGGCCGCCGCCGATCAAGTCGCCGCACAGACCACCCGGCTCAACACCGCCAACGGCATCGTCCCGCCGGCGCCGCCAACTGCCGGCTGAAGCCGGCGATCCGGGAACGCCGCCTTCAGGCGGCTTCTGGATTCTCCACTCACCAAAAAATTATGAATCTGCAACAACTCCTCGCCGGCAAAAAAACCTACCTCCTCGCCCTCGCCGCCATTCTCTATCTCCTCGGCGCCCACCTCGGCTGGTGGCCCCTGGATGACAAAATCCTCGACGCCCTCGGCTTCGGCGGACTCATCACCCTGCGCGCCGCGGTGCGCAAGAGCGAGGCAAACGTATCGGAGTATCGGCGTGACGGCGTATCGGAGAGACCGAGCGTCGGCGAAACGGCGAGCTCCGACACCCCGACACCCCGAAACTCCGAAACGCGCCTTCCGGCGCAGTGGGGCGACGAAACGGAGAAACGGAGTGTCGGCGAAACGGCGATCCCCGACACGCCGACACGCCGGCTCCCCGATACGCGCGCTTCAATCCTCGCCTTCTGCCTCCTGCCGTTGGCACTGCTCACCGGCTGCGCCTCAGTGGGCAGCAACCCTGCCGCCGACGCCCAGCGCATCCAGCGCCTCGCGACCATCGCCGAACTCGCGGCCTTCACCGGCACGCAGTACTGGCTCGGTAGCCATCCGCAAGATCGCCCCTACTTCGCCCTCTCGCTCGCGGCCCTCGACTCCCTCCTCAAGGACCGCAACTACGATCCGCAAGCTCTCTCCACCGCGTTGTCGGGCCTCCCGGTCCGGCAACTGCAAGGGGACAAAGGCGCGCTGATCGTCAGCGCCGCGACGATCCTTTACGACGGTTACGCCAACGAGGTCGTGAACCTGGACCAGGCCGTCTATATCGCGCCGGTCATCAGCGCGATTCGCAACGGCTTGTTCCGCGCATTGAATCCCGGCCAGGTCTTGCAGACGGCCACCACGCCGCCGCCACTGCCGCCTAAAGGCGGCGATCCGGGAACGCCGCCTTCAGGCGGCAGCTCGGCTCCGCCGAAATGAATTGGAGTCACCGATGAAACACGGATTGAACACGGATCGAGAACCCATGCCGGCGGATCCAATGTACCTTGTCCGTGTTTCATCCGTGTTCAATCCGTTGCCGGCGCCAGTTGCGATCGGAACGAACGCCGTGGCCGCGCCGAAGTGATGAAAACGTATCGGCGAACCGGCGAACCGGAGTATCGGAGCACCGAAACTCCGATACGCCGACACGCCGACACAATTCCCAATGCTCTGGATCTCCATTAACTACTGGCCGGCCATGCGCACCGCCTTTGAGATCCTCCTGGCGCTCCCCGCGCTGCTCTTCGCCGCGGCACTCTGGACCGGCGCGCGCCATCGGCGCCGGCTTAGGGACGGAAAACTTTTTACAGGAGCAAACAGAGAGAACAGAGAAAACCAACCGGCAGCAACTCCGGCTGATTCCACTCCGTTCTCTCCGTTACCTCCTGTTCAAAATCCCCGGCTTTCCGATTCCGGTTTCGAGCAATGCCTGATCCATGTCGAAGAACTCCGCGCGCGCGGCGACCACGCGGCGGCCGACGCCATGCTCGCCTCGCTCCACGGCCAAGGACCAGCGCCCCTGGCGCAATGAAGAAGGCAGAATGAAGAAACAACAAAACGACCACGGATTACGCCCGATACAAACCTCATACCCTCGCGGATTACACGGATGGAAGAAATGGATCGGCGTGTCGGCGTGTCGGCGTCTCGGTGCGCCGATACACCGGCACCCCGACACTCCGGCCCAAGTTTCAACCCGCGCCCATCCGTGTTTCATCCGTGTTCAATCCGTGGCTGCAAAATCTGCCTTCTGCCTTCTCCATTCTGCCTTTCCCCTATGATCTTCGCCGAACTCTCCACCCTTTCCGCGCCGCTCTCGCTGCACGTCGGCGGCTGGCTGGCCGCGCTGTTCTTTCTCATCGGCGGTTGGAACCAGGTCGAGAAATTTTTCGATCACCGCAAGGAGGTCCCGCCCCCCGCCGCCACCTATCAACTCAAGGGCGATTACGCCATCCGCCAGGAGCTGGTCGAGTTGCGCCACGAGCTGGGTTCCCAACTCCACTCCCTGGACGCCGAACTCACCGACCTGCGCGCCGAGCTTAAGAAGGACAAGGATGACATCCTCGCCGCCGGCGAACACCGCATCGAGAAACTGCACGGGCGCATCAACGACGTCCTCGAAGCCGTCGCCGAACTGCGCGGCAAAGCGAGCAACGGATGAAAGCCCAGCCCACGATCTTCCGGCGTCACCCACAAAGCCATGGAAAGTTTTGCCCGCGAACCACGCGAACAACGCTAATCCGCCCGAAGACTTTGAACAGGAGGAAACAGAGACAACGGAGACGGGGTGTTTTTGGCCTCTGTTCCCTCTGTTTGCTCCTGTTGAATTCCCTTCCCTCTCCCTTTAGCGTCTGTTCGTGTGTTTCGCGGGCCATCCGCATCCCGCATTCCCCACTCCACAATCCGGAATCCGCAATTGAATGACTATTAACCGCCGCGACCAAATTATCGAAGCCATCCTCGGCGCCTTGGACAACATGGACGACGAGCCGTGCCGCGAACCGATCCTCTTCGCCGGCCTCGAAAAGGCGGTCCCCCCGCCGCTGCGGGTTTCCGAGTTCGAGGCCGCCCTCCGCCAGTGCGAAGTCCGCCGCTGGGTCCTCGGCCAGCGGCCCAACCTCGGGAGCGTCCTGTGGACCCTCACCGCCAAAGGCAAAGCCGTTCTGCTGGAATGCAGAAGGTAGAATGCAGAAATCGGAGAAAACGCCTGGCGCTCGCCACGAACTGAAGAGGAGCCACGGATGAAACACGGATTGAACACTGAATCGGGAATCAAAAATCCGTGTTTCATCCGTGTTCAATCCGTGGCTGCACATTCCCCCTTCTGCCTTCGGCCTTCTCCATTCTGCCTTCCCCCCGAACCATGAGCAAGCATCCTCCTCCTAAGCATGACTTAGACAGCCTGCTGCGGCGCCAGGTCAGGTGCCGGCCCGACGACAAGCTCGGCAACCTAACCAAAGCCCAAGCCGACGAACTCGAAGAGTGGCTCTTCGAAACGCATCCTCGGCTCACTTACGACCAAGTAGTCGAAAGGGTCGAGCAGGAGTTCCGCGTGATCGTCTCCAATACGACCGTGAGGCGCTGGCATCAAAAGACGGCCCAGCGCCGGACCGTGGCGTCGATCGGCGAGTCGATGAGGAATTCCAACGAGGTCCTCGCCGAATTCGAGAAGCATCCCCACAATACTTACAAAGCCGTCCTATACCTCCTCGGCAAGTACGCCTTTGACCAAGCCAACCTCGAAGGGGCCAAGGACCCGAACCTCATCGATCTGACCAAGCTGATCATCACCGCCAAGAGAGAGGAACGCGCCGTGGACCAGCTCAAGCTCGCCCGCGAAAAGTTCCACTTCGGCGCGGCGAGAGCGGCCAAGGAACACGCGGAGGCAATCCACGCGATCTCGCGCAACTCGGCGCTGGACGACGAACAGAAGGTGCAGGCCGTGATGCTGACGCTTTTTGGAGCGCCGCCGCCGAAATGAAAAAAAGAATTCTACAGAAGCTAACGAAGGTAACGAAGGAAGCCGGACCCGAAACCTTTGCGTCTTCGTTACCTTTGTTATCTTCTGTGAAAGTTTCCCTCATCACCTTCCGCCCGTATCAGCGCCAGATTTTCGACGATGATGAATCCGGCGTGCTGATAGCGCATTGGTCGCGTCAGATCGGCAAATCGTACGTCCATGCCGCCTGGGCCGTGAAACGGCTGCTCTCCCGGCCGGGCCGACTGGTGACCGTTCTCTCCAACTCGCGCGATAACGGCGCCGAGTTCCTGCTCAAGGTTGCCGAAGTCTGCCGGCTCCTCGGCGTTGCCGTCGAGTCGCGGGACTGGTCGCCGGACCACCTTTACGAGAACATGCGCATGGAAGCGCGGATAAATGTCATGCGCCAGACCGGCCGCATCAAAGTCCTCGCCGCCAATCCCCGCACCGCCCGCGGCTTCTCCGGCGACCTGATCCTCGACGAATTCGCCTTCCACGAGGATTCCGCCGCGATCTGGGAAGCCGCCGAGCCGATCCTCTCCTCGAACCCCGATTTCCTCTGCCGCATCGCCTCCACCGGCAACGGCAAATACAACCTGTTCTATCGCATGGTCGCCAGCGCCCAATTCAAGGTCAGCCGCGTCTCCCGCAGCGACGCCTGGGCGATGGGCGTGCCCGTTTATGATCCCGTCACCCGCCGCCCGATCACCCCAGAGGCAGCCCGCCGGGCGGCCTTGGACAAACGGGCTTACGATCAGAACTACGAGCTTTCCTTCGCCGACGAAAACATGGCCCTGCTCACCCACGAGCTGATCAGCGCCGCCGAAAGAGCCTACGGCTGGTCAATTGATGAACAGCAATGGTCGGCGGCAAGCCTCGCGCGGATGTGGCGCGCTGATGGCGAGCTTTTCATCGGCAACGACATCGGCCGCCACCGCGATCTATCGGTCGTATGCGTCCTGGAACGCCGCCTTCAGGCGGCAGGCCACTGCGTCGTCGCCATGCTCCGCATGTCCGGCTTGCGCCTGCCCGAGCAGCAGCGCCAGATCGAGCAAGTCTGCCGCCTGCCGAACTTCCGCGCCTACGAAGGCGACCTGACCGGCATTGGCCTGGGCCTGGTCGAGTACCTGCAAGAGCGGTTGGACACGCACCGAATCCGCGGCGTTAATTTCTCGAGCAAAGAACCGATCAGCGAAGAGTTGCAGCGCGAAGGCCGAAAAGGCGAAACCGCTTACGTCACCGAACTGATGGCCAGCGCCCTGCTGCGCGCGTTCGAGGACCGCGCGATCGAAATCCCCGTCGATGCCCAACTGCGCGACGACTTGCGCAAGCCCGAGAAAATCACCTCGCCCGGCGGCCGGGTGAGCATCGCCGCGGTGCGCGACGAGGCCGGCCACGCCGATCATTTCTGGAGCCTGGCGCTGGCCCTGCGCGCCGCGCGCACGCTCCACGCCCCCGGCACGATCAAGACTTTCGATCTTATGCCGCGCAACCTCGCCATCGCCGCGCGCCGATGCAGGGAAGTCCTCGCCTGAGGCGGCCTTTGGCCTCGGGGAGCGCAACCGTCCCGGTCGCTCCGTTGCGCGTCCCGCGCAACAGTTCCTGCTTGCGCACCGCGCTTGACGGCGCGAAACAAACCAAGCCATGACCGAACAACTTGACTCCAGGGCGTGGAACGCTACCCTGGTGCCGACTTCCTCAACCTATGAGAATTGAACGTGCAACCGCCCGCCCGAGCGCCTCCGGCGGTTCGGCTCTGCGCGATTCGGGCACGGTAAAAGCCACGTTGGTCGGCATCGGTCCGCGTTCTGGCGTGGCGCATCGGGCGGCTTGAAGTGAACGGCTCGCGTGGTTAGATTGTCATGCTTTAGAAGAACTGGCTTTTAATGAAACCATTGGAACAGGAAATAAAATTTTTTGAGGCCAACGAGCGCGAGTGGCGCCAGATTTATCTGGGCAAATTTGTCCTGGTCAAGGATCAGAAACTGATCGGAACCTACGAAAAACCTGAAGACGCGATCTCCGCCGGAGCGAGGTTGTTTGGCACCGAGCCGTTTTTGGTAAGGCCCGTGACTGGGGATAACAAGGACGTCTATATCCCAGCCTTGGCGTTGGGCCTGCTCAATGCCCACATTACATAGCCAATTCGCCGGCACTGCCCGCCAGCCAGACGGCACGGCAGTCACCGTTCCCTCGCAAGTGATACTGGCGATGAGAGGCCCTTGCGTTCAGGTTTCGATCACGATTGCCGAACAAATTGCGACCCAGCTTCTGCAACAGGGTAAGACCCTCGAGCCGCCCGTTTCTGGACTCGCTTTGATCGATACCGGAGCCTCCTCCACGTGTATTGATGAAGAGGCCGCCAAGAAATTGCGGCTCCCGATCGTGAATGTCGTAAACTTGGCTTCCGCTTCCCATTCCGCGACGCCGGCGAACGTTTACCCGATCCGCATCGAGGTAGCCGGCCTGCCGATTTCGTTCAACGCTCCCATGGCGATTGGCGCTCCACTCAATCCGCAGGGACTGATCGCTTTGATCGGGCGCGATCTCCTGCTTTATTGCACGCTCTTTTACAACGGAATCTCCGGTCAGATCACCCTCTCCATCTAAGCTCATAGTGACCGTCCGCAGGACCCGCGTCCAAAATTCCCTTCCTGATTTCTGGAGTCTGGCGCTCGCCCTGCGCGCCGCGCGCCCCCTCCACGCCCCCGGCACGATTCGGCCCTTCGACCATTTGCCGCGCAACCTCGCCATCGCCGCGCGCCGCTCCCGAGAAGTCCTCGCCTGAGGCGGCCTTTGGCCTCGGGGAGCGCGACCGTCCCGGTCGCCGCGCCGGGCGTCCGGCCCGGCGCTCCGACGCCCGCCCCGACGCACACTCGGAGCGCTTTTTGCGGACCCTTAATCCGGACAGAACATTCCTTGACGCCGTCGTTTGGATGTCGTTGCCTTCGATTGGGTCGCGCGCGAGCACTCCGGAATGATGAATAACGAGAAGCCCATCGGGATTGCACTGATCATCTGTGACCGCGTCATCACCGACGCCACCACTCACGAAAAGACCATCGTGGGGACGTTTAATTACGTCTTCGCAAAGTCGTTTCCCTGTGCGCACCCGCGCATGACGATTTTTGTGGCCATTACCAGCGGCCAGGGAACCGCGAACGCGGAGATCAAATGTGTCAATGAGTCAGACCAGAACTCGGTCATGTTCGCCATGAAAGGGGTGATTCCCTTTAAAAATCCCAACGACGTCGTCGAGCTGGCCTTCCAATTCAATAATGTGACTTTCCGCAAGCCGGGATTGCACTCGATCGAGTTTCTTTGCGACGGCGAATTGATCTTGCACCGGCGCGTTCAAGTCGCTATCTTAAAGCCAACTCGAACACGAACACCATAATATGCAGACCCAGAATATGCTGACACACGAATCGCCAACTTTTGAACGGGTGGATCAGGTTGAGCCGGCTGCGGGGATCCAGTGCGAAGGCAGCCAACTCAACGCCACGTATTTTCAATTTTATGTGACTTTCCCGATGGCGGTGGACGCGCCCTCGGTCGAATTGTCCGACTCGGAATTGCTGCTGGCGGCCGAAAAAGCCGGCGCCTTTGATTTTCCAAACTCGCCGCAAGAGGATGCCTGCGATGATTTGCTCCAAAAGCGAGAATGAACAAATCTCCTCGCGCCGCTTGACAAAAGGTGTATGCTGCCGGCAGTGCTTACGTTCAGGCCATCGCAGGGAGCCGGTTGGCTGCTCGCGGCGGCGTTCCTGGTCCTGAACTCCGGCTGTGCGCATCTCAAACCGCCGCCGGAGGCGGCAACGGCCGATCTCCCCTACCGCTCCATCAAAGGCTTCGACGACACCCCCGGCGAGCGCTACCAGGGCGCGGGCAGTCTGGCGAGTCTGCTAAACGCCTTTCTCGGCTCAAGATAGCAGGCGAGAGCCTCGACCTTCCGGTCCTACGGACGGTCTATATTGGGGAGGGCGAGCGTCCTCGCGAGTCCCCATCTTTCGGGATCAGCGGCGATCAGGCGAAGTTAGGGTCTCGCGGGGACGCTCGCCCTCCCGTTATCCGTGTTCCATCCGTGTTTAATCCGTGGCTAACCGCCCTTCCTGCCTCCCAGAGTCAGCCTCTGCCCATCAGCGGAGCTCCGGAAATCCAAATTTCTCACCGTGAGAAATTTGGCATCTCTCTGGACCACAGCCAGTTCCGAAATTCGCGACGGTGTTATCCCGGAGGGATAAATGAGAATAGCTCGGCGTTTCAACGCCGGGCAACGCCGTCGTGGATGAAGTAGTCCCGAAGGGACGGCTGACCTGATGACGTCATGCATTTCGGTTCAGCCGTCCCTGCGGGACTCAGGTATGCCGCCGCCGCATTCCCGGCGTTCAAACGCCGGGCTATTCTCACAATGTCCCTCCGGGACCAATACTCGCCCCTCCGCATAGTGACCGTCCGTAGGACCCGCAGGACCGACAGGACCGCATTGTAAAGAGTTAGCTGAGACATCATCGTAACTCCTTCTCCCCCAGCGAGTTATCAAATTTCTCACTGTGAGAAATTTGACGGCCCAATCGCATCCGAAGCGGCGCAGGCCGGAGCGCGGCTGTGTCCGAAGGACCAGCCGCAGCACCCCCGAACGTAAGGAGGCGCGGAACCTCGCCAACGCGCTTCAGCCCGCGATGGCGCCTTGCTCAGCCGCATCGGGGCGGCATCTTTGTAGATAGCGAACCACCAAAAACCAAAGCTCCGTAGGAGCGGCATCCAAGCCGAAGATGCCGCCCCGACGGGGCTTGCGCCTTGGGTGGGATCCGTTTGCTACCAATAGGCCGCTCCTACGGAGCTGCCGCGTCGCCGCCCCGTGCCGAAGCAAACGGGAAGGGCTTGCTAGCCACGGATGGAACACGGATGGAACACGGAAGAGTCACGGCTCGGCAGGAGCCTCGCCCTACCGGTCCTACGGACGGTCACTATGCGAGGCTCCTGCTGAGCCCCATCTTCGCCCCCTCCGCTTTCCGTGTTCCATCCGTGGCTAAGAAAAATGCCCTTCCTGATTGCTTGAGTTCCTAATTCATCCTTTTGTTGTCTTAGAACCCCAAAAACCAAATTTCTCACTGTGAGGAATTTGATAACCCCCTCTCGCTCAACGCCCCTCCCGATATAGTCCGTCCGGAGGACCCCGTGGCTAGAAACCGCTCCCCTTCCTGCTATATACAGCGTCAGAAGTGTTTGCGCCGGGTCAGGGGACCCGGCCTACACATTCCTGTAGGCCGCGTGCCCTCACGCGGCGGGTCTTATGTCGTCGTGCATAGCAAAAATATTTTCATTTTTTCCGCCAAATTGCCCACCGTGGGTTAGGAGCTATTCGATTTCCGTGCGAAACTCGCGCCCGCATGTGGACCGCATACGCAACAGAGTTAGCCGGTAGTTCAGGAAATCAGCTATCCCGACCTTCCTTAGTCACGGATGGAACACGGATTGAACAAGGAAGAGCCACGGCTCGGCAGGAGCCTCGCCCTACCGGTAGGGCGAAGCTCCTGCTAAGCCCTAACTTCAGCCCCTTCGCCTTCCCTGTTTCATCCGTTATGGTGACCGTCCGTAGGACCTAACTCATGGCCTCTCTAGCTAAGCACCGCAAAAAGCCAGTGGCGATAATGCGCGCCACGGCTCCCGGCAGGGCGCAATCCCCCCTGCGCCCTGCCGGCTCCTCCGACGCCGATGGGCGAGGCTACGCCCCCAGCGCGCCAGCGCAATCACCCGGCGTAGCCGCCTCTGGCGCGCCAGCGCCAACACCCGCCGTAGGCGCAGGAGCCAAGGGCCTGAATCTCCAATCCCTGGTCAGCGCGGCCAATGCCTGGCGCGAGTATTACAACCCTTTGCGCGCCCTCACCCTGGTCCGCGCCGTCAGCCTCATCGAAGCCGCCCAGCGCGGCATGTTCGCCGAGCTGCAATGGCTCTACTCCAAGATCGAAGGCGCCGATGCCACTTTGATGGCCTTGATCGAGCGGCGCACCTCGGCCTTGATCGCCCTGGACCACAATTTCAAAACCCTCCCCGCCGACAAACTTCCCCCCGGCGCCACCCCGGCCATGGCCGAAGATCAAGCCGCCGCGCTGCGCGACGCATACGACGGCCTCGACAATTTGCGCGAAGCCATCGAGTTCCTCGCCCTCGCCAGCTTCCGCGGCTTCAGCCACCTCGAAAAGATTTACGACGCCGACCGAGCTGAAATCCCGGCGCCGGGTGAGGGCACCCGGCCTTCAGACACTGTAGGCCGGGTGCCCTCACCCGGCGCGCTGCGCATCGTCCATCTCGAGCCGGTCGAACAGTGGCACTGGGTCCGCCCGCGCCGCTACGGCCCGTGGCTCTACAACGCCGCCGCCACCCAGACCGTGCGCGGCCAGCCGGTCGATCCGGCGCGCTTTATCATTCGCGAGACGCCCCGCCCGATCAATCGCGTCGCCCTCATCGCCTTCATCCGCAAAAGCCTTTCCCAAAAAGATTGGGACGCCTTCATCGAAATCTTCGGTCTGCCGGGCGCGGTCGTGATCGGGCCGCCGGGCGTGCCGCCGGGGAGCGAGACGCTCTACCAGACCGCCGCGGAAAACGTGGCCAAAAGCGCCAGCGGCTATTTGCCCAACGGCTCGTCGGTCGAGTTTTCCGACGCGCCGCGCGGTTCCAATCCTTTTCGCGAACATCTCCGCTACCACGAGGAGCAATTGATCCTCGCCGGCACCGGCGGCCTCCTCACCATGCTCGCGCAGAGCGGCAGCGGCACCCTGGCCGGGAGCGCGCACCAGGAGACCTTCGAGATCATTGCGAAGGCCGAGGCGCTCAAGCTCAGCGAGGTTTTCCAAAAACAATTTGACACCGAGACGCTCGAACGCCGTTTCCCCGGCCAGCCGCGCCTGGCCTATTTCGAGATCGCGGCCAACCAGGAGACCGACGTGAGCACCATCGTCGATCACGCCGCCAAGCTCAGCCAGGCCGGCTACCGCGTGCAACGCGACGCGCTCGCCGAAAAGACCGGCTACGACCTGGAGCCTAAGGGGCCGTCCGCGGGACCGCCGTCCGCAGGACCGGTAGGGCGAGGCTCCCGCCGAGCCGCGACCGTCGAGCCGGACAGCCCGGTGGCCCCAGACCTCGACCAGAAAGGCAACGCCTCGTGATTTACGGAACGCGAATTCTGCAGCCACGGATGGAACACGGATTAAACACGGAGGTGCAGATTGTGCCGGAGTGTCGGTGTCTCGGCGTGTCGGTGCGCCGATACTCCGGCACACCGACACGCCGACACGTTAATTGCGTCCGTGTTTCATCCGTGTTCCATCCGTGGCCAGGAAAAATTTCCCTTCCTGCCTTCCTGATTTCCTAATTCGCAACTCCCCATGAAAGACTCCAAATACATGAACCCGGACGGGACCTTCAAAGGCGGCTTCAGCGGCTGCGTCTCGCACATGATCGAGGTCGAAGGCCATTCCAAGGAATCCGCCGCCAAAATTTGCGGCTACATCGCCCAGCACGTCAAAAATCGCGCGCCGGCGCCGGCTGCGGGCAGCCGGCCTACACCGCCTGAAGGCCGGGTGCCCTCACCCGGCGGCCCGACGCTCCTGCCGATTCTCAATCGCGCCGCCGATGGCAAATTCGCGCTGCCCGCCGATGGCTGGTTCCAACTCGCCCCTAAAGGCGAATACCCCCATTCCGACAGCGGCCAACTCCAAGTCCTGGACGAGCCGGCCATCAACGCCATGGTCCAGCGTTTCGAGGCCGAGTCCCGCGCCCCCAATTTCGCCGGCCTGCTCATCGACTACGATCACTTCTCCTACGACACCGACAAGCCGAGCGAGGCCGCCGGCTGGATCACCGCCCTCCAAAATCGCGGCGAAACCCCAACCCCCGCCGCCGCCGGCCTCTGGGCGCGCGTCAAGTGGACGCCCGAAGGCGAGGCCGCGATCAAAAACGGCAACTATCGCTTCATCTCCCCCGTCTGGCTGCCCGGCCAGGTCGAAACCTTGGCCAATCACAAAGTCCGCCCGCTCCGCCTCGACACCGCCGGCCTCACCAATTCCCCCAATTTGAAGGGGATGGTTCCCCTTTCGAACCGGCGCGGCGCGCTGCCGCCTGAAGGCGGCGTTCCCGGATCGCCGCCTTCAGGCGGCAGCGCGCCCGCGGACAACCTGAACCAAAGCAAAGGAAAAATGAAAAACGTCTGCCTCGCGCTGGGGCTTTCCGCCGAGGCCTCCGAAGAGGCCGCCTTGGCGGAAGTCGCCCAGCTCAAGAACCGCGCCGAGACGGCCGAAAAAGCCGTCGAGCCGCTGAAAAACCGCCTGACGGAATTGGAGAGTGCCCGAGCGGAGCTCCTCGCCGCCCAGGTCGAAGCCGACCTGGACAAATACCAAAACCGCTTCGATCCCAAAGCCCGCGAAAAGTGGCGCACCCAACTCCTGGCCCATCGTCCCGCCACGATCGACCTGCTGGATTCGCTGCCGCGCGGCCCCGCAGCCGGAAGGGCCGGAGGGGCGAGTTCCACCAGCGCCCATCTCACCATTCCCATCCACAATCGCGCCGCGGCCGCCACCCCCGGCGATCGGCCCTCCGGGCAGGCAACCGGCGCCGCCCACGACGGCCCGCCCGACGCGGACGCCGCCCAAGCGACTGCCGCGGCCCGGCGCATCGCCAATCGCGCCAAGGAACTGAGCAAGACACTCGGTTACTCGCACGCCAAGGCGTGGCAGATGGCGCAGAGCGAACAAATTGCGGCGCCCAACCACACCGAAGTCGCCGCCTGAAACCAAACAACGCCCGCGAACCACGCTAACAACGCGAATGACTCGAAGACTTCACCAAGACAGGGCGCGCCCGGAGCGCGGCTGTGTCCGCAGGATCAGCCGCAGCATCGTGGCAATTGCGACGAGCTGCGGCTGGGGCTTCGCCCACAGCCGCGCGCCGGTCGCGCCCTACCTTTCGCGCCCCTTCGCGTGCTTAGCGGGCAAACTCCAACCATAACATAATAACATGTCCAAACTCCTTCAATCCAACACCCAGCTCGGCGAAGTCGTTTATCCGGCCCAGGCCGACCTCTCCGCCGCCGCCGTCGCCCCGGGCAATGCCCGCCTGCTCAAAACCGTCAACAACGCCGGCGCCACCAACTTCGCCCTCCCGGCCGTCAAGACCGACGTGGTCGCCTACATCGGGACCGATTGCGACAGCGCGACCGCCGGCAAAAACGCCTCCGCCTTCCCGCTCGATCCCACCCGCCAGATGCGCGCCTACCTCAAAGGCGCCTGCGCCGTGGGCGACAAGCTGGTGCCCGCCGATCCGACCGTCGCCGCCGACGCCGGCAAAGTCGTCAAAGGCGTCGCCGCGTACGGCACCGTGCAAGTCGTCGGCATTGCCGAAGAAGCCGGCGTCGATGGCCAGCTCGTGCTCTTCCGCCCGCTGATGCTCGGCTTCCAAGTTTTCTAACCTGACGCAAAAAACCAAAATTAAAAAACCATGAGCTTACTCTCCCAAATCTCCTCCTCGCCGATGCTCCGCGAATACGCGCAAGGCGCGGCCCAGGCCGCCACCCAACCGGTGGCCGACTTCCTCGCCCCCACCGTGCCGGTCGCCACCGCCGTCGGCCGGTTCAAAAAATACACCGAGCAAGACCGCTTCCGCATCCCCAACACCAAACGGAGCGTCGGCGGTCGCGCCACCGAAATCGGCTTCACCGCCGTCGATGCGACTTACAATTGCCAGCCCAACGCGCTCGACTTTCCCGTCGATGTGCTGGAAATCCAGGAGACCGCCGGGCTGGAGAGCATCTTGCAGGAAGGCGCCACCATCGTCGCCGAGGCCGCCGCCCTCGCCCACGAATTCAACGTCGTCAACCTCGCCCTCACCACGCTGGGCGCCGGCACCAACCTGACCTGGAGCGGCGCGCTCGATCCGGTGAGCGATCTGGATGGCCAAATCCTCGCCATCATCAAGGCGGCCAAATACGGCAGCTTGATGGGCGTCGGTGTCCTGTTCGGCGCCACGGCCTGGAAACTCTTCAAGAACAATTCCAACGTGCGCGGCCGCTTCATCGTCGGCGCGAACGTCCCCAGCGGCGGCTATTCCATCGCCGTGCCCACCGAGGAGTCCGCGATGGGTCTGCTCATCGGCGCCCCCGCCATCCGCGTCAGCTACATGGTCTATGACACGGCGGCGGAGGGCCTGGCCGCGAGCATCAACTTCATCCTCGACTCGACCGTATTGGTCTTCGCCCGCCTGGCCAACCCGACGCGGCGCGATCCGAGCTTCATGAAAACCTTCCGGCTCAACGGCCAGTTCATGGTGCCCGGCAGCTACATGCGCGAGGACAACCGGGTCGAAGTCGCCAAGTTTGACTGGAGCGAAGACATCCAGGTCACTAACTCCGCCGCCGCCGTCCGCCTGAATATCAGCTAAGCCGCCGCGGATGAAACACCAATGTTGAAAATGAGAATTGAGCCACGGATTGAGGATCGTGTCGGAGGATCGGTGTCTCGGCGCTCCGATACTCCCATTCGCCGATACTCCGATACCTGGCCACCCCATCCGTGTTCCGCCTGCCCGCCAATCGGCAGGCGGGTCCGTGGCTTGAAAAATCTCTAAAACCTCCCAATGCCCTGGATCGCGATCACCTCCAACGACGTCCTCAACGCGCTCAACAACGCCGAGGCCAATGCGGCGCGCACCGTCGCGCTGGCCGCCGGCCAGGCCGACCCCTTGCCCGCGATCATCACTTACGTCACCGAAGAAGTCCGCAGCTACATTCGCCTCCGCCATCGCGTCGGCCCGACCGGCATTCCGCAGGGCTTTTTCCCCGCCGCCCTCGCCTTGATCAGTTACCGGCTCACCGAGCGCGTCTCCCCCGCCCTGGCCGACAAGAAGAAGCAGGCCTACCAGGACGCCATTGCCTTTTTGCAAAAGGTTGCCACCGGCGAGATCGGCGTCGAAGACCCGCCCGCCGATTCCGCCGACACCGCCAACGCTCCCCAACCCCGCATCGACGACGCGAGCCGCACCGGCCCGAACCCACTCGCCTTCGATCCCACCAACGCCGACGGCCTATGAAAGAATGTTTACAGAAGATAACGAAGGCAATGAAGCTTCAGGGCAGGGCGCGACCTCCAGGCGCGCCGGGTGAGGGCACCCGGCCTACATGTAGGCCCGGTCCCCTGACCGGGCGGCTTCGTTGCCTTTGTTACCTTCTGTTAATCTCTCCGCTGCTTTCAGGGTGTGTTTTCGCCAGTTACCGGCGCGCGCCGACCTGTTTCGGCGAAGATGAGGTCCGCTTTCGTTGTTGCGCGCTCTTCGCCGACGAAAAGCTCACCAAGATCGCCCTCGATCGCGCCATGAAAAATGGCGCGCACATCGGCCTGGCCATCGGTTCCGCGGAGGAGAAGGTGGACAGCGAGGCGCTGGACAATCTAACCAGCGCCGTCATCGCCGGCGTGATCAAGGGACTTAAATGAATTCAAAGCCACGGATTAACTACGGAATTGCAGATTGTGCCGGAGTGTCGGTGTCTCGGCGTGTCGGTGCGCCGATACTCCGGCACACCGACACGCCGACACATTACTCGCATCCGTGTTTCATCCGTGGCTAAAAAATAATGGCCTTCACCATCGACATCCAGGACCGCGCGACGCCCGCCGTCGCGGGCGCGCTGAGCGAGCTGCAGCTCGCCGGCGTCAAACCCGCGATCGGCCGCGCGGTCGCGCGGCTCGTCCAGCAACATTTCCTTCGGCTCAATCGCTCGCGCGCCAATCCACTCGGCGGCACACGCACCAATTTCTACGCCCAGGCCGCGCGGCACACCCGTTTCCAAGTCACCTCCGGCGGCGTGCGGTTGACCGTGGACCAAGTCGGCATCCGCCAGCGGCTCCAAGGCGGCCAGATCCTTCCCCGCCACGCCGCCTATCTAACCCTCCCCGCCATTGCCCAGGCCTATGGCCGCCGCGCGGGCGATTTCAGCCAGTTGGAACTGTTATGGCGCCGCATCGGCGGGCAGACCCGGGCCGTCGCCCTGGTCGAGGCCGCCGCGAAATCACCGCGCGCCCGCGGACTCGCCACCGCGAGCGCCGGCGGCAAAGTCTTTTTCTGGCTCGTCCAATCCGTCACGCAGAAACCCGATCCGAGCGTGCTGCCCACCGACCAGGAGATGAAAGACGCCGCTAGCGCCGGCGCGAACGAATATTTCCGCGCGCTCCTCCAGCGGATTGCGCAAGGCGGGAAGGAAGCGAAGTGAATCGTATCGGCGTATCGGCGTGTCGGCGTATCGGCGTTCCGCCGCGCCGTTTCTCCGACACTCCGACACTCCGACACATTTCCCAAAAGCCATGACCAACGGCCTCCAACTCACCCTCCAGCAGCTCATGGCCGATTGGCTCGCCAACGATCCCTACTTCGTGGACATCCCGATCCTCACCGAGTTCTCCAAAGACATCGCCAGCGACCTCAACCAGGCCCTCAGCGTCGGCCTCACCGGCGGCACCGGCAAAGCCGGCATCTGCCTCGTCATCGTGACGCCCCTGGCGCAGGCCAGCTTCGCCGATCAGCCCGGCCCCTACTTCGACCACATCAAAATGGTCGCCCGCGTGATCGAGAACGTCGCGATCAACCAGAACCCCGCGTCCGGCACCGGCAAGCGCGCGCTGGACGTCGCCGAATACGTCCATGCCGTCATGCGCGATTTCTCCTCGCCCATCCAGAACACCAACATCGTCCACGACCAACCGGCGATCGTGCTCGGCAACGATCCGGACAACGTCGCCTACGATTGTCTGTTCGTCGCGCACGGCGGCCTGAGCTACGCGCCAGGCAAAGTCAGCGACCTCGTCGCCACGGTCAACGCCAACGTCATCACCAACCTCCATTTCACGCCGGCCGGCGCGAATTGTTATTTCACCCGCGACGGTTCCCTGCCGACGGCCAACAACACCGTCAGCCCGCCCGTGGGTTATGGCAACAGCGACAGCGGCCTGCAGATCATCATGACCGCCGGCCAATTGTTCCTTGGCCGCGCCGTCCTCGCCGGCTACCGCGCCAGCAAAATCCTCGCGATCCAATTCTGATGACAAACATCTTACAGGAGCAAACAGAGGAAACAGAGAAGCAGAGCCGAATTCGGCCCGATCTCCGTTATCTCTGTTATCTCCTGTTCAAAATCCGCCTATGAATTCCACACCGTTCAACCAGGCGCGCTACGCGCCGCTCATGACCCTCACTGACCCGGCCGCCGCCGATGCCGCCTTCAATACGCTCGTCGAGCAGACGATGCGCGAAGCGCAGCTCGATCCGGCCGACCCGGCCCATCGCCCGGCCGCCGAGGCCCTGGAGCGCAACAACCTCGCCGTCTATGCCGCGCTCAACGAGCCGCGCGCCTTCGCCCAAGTCGAGCGCCTGTTCAAGCTCGACCACAAGTACTACCGCACTGAGCAGCCGCCTGAAGGCGGCGATCCAGGAACGCCGCCTTCAGGCGGCAGAGCGCCCGTCCCGCAACCCGCAATCCGCAATCCGTAACAAGGACCTATGCCCATAAACCGCACCACCATCGTCCGCGGCCCCTGCATGGTCGCGTGGAACTCGCTCCAGTTCTGGAGCAAAGGCGACGTGAAACTCAGTGTCCCGCTCAAAATGTTCGAGCTGATGACCAGCGCCTACGGCAAAGTCGGCGAGGCCCTCGCCGATCGCCTCGCCACCGTCTCCCTCGAACCGGCCGGCGAAATCACCGCCGCGTTCAAGGCCGCCCTCTGGCCCTACGCCAGCTTCGCCATTGGCGCCTCGATCTTCGGCGCCACCGATCTGCCGCTGGTCATCTACGCCCTCGACGGCACCAGCTACACCTTCGCCGCGGCGGCCCTGACCAAAATGCCCGACCTCACTCAGAGCGCCAAGAAAACCGCGGTCGGCCCGCTCGAATTCACCTGCCTCGGCAAAGACAACACCGCCTGGTCGGCCGCCAATTCTTTTTTTCAGGTCGGCGCGCTCGCCTTGCCCGCGATCGCGTTCACGCCGGCCAACGTCCTTTACGGCCCGGTCTCCGCCGCCTGGGGCGCCAGCCCCTTCGACGCCTTCGTCTGCAAAGACGGCTTCACCACCAGCTTCAACATGGAAATCGAGCCGGTCGATCTCGACAGCGACGGCACGATTGATTTCTGGCTCAAGAAACTCGATGTCACCACCCGCGCCCAGCCCGTCACCAACATCACCGTGCCCGCCGCCACTGTCGCCATCACCGCCGCGGCGGCCCTCGCGCGGCTGCCGCTGGCCGGCGCTTCCGGCGGCCTGCGCGGCAGCCTCCTCGCCAGCGCCAGCGACCTGGTGATGACCCAGACCGGCGGCGCCGCTCCAATCGTGCTGACCACGAAAAAGGCGGTGCTCAAAGAAGTGCGCCTCGATTACGGCGCCGGCGTCCAGCGCATCGGCGAGATGGTCTGGGAAGCCACGCGCGACTTCACCGGCGCCGTTGCGAACCCAATCTTCGCCATCGCATGAGCATGGAGCGAAAATTGTGTCGGAGTACCGGCGTATCGGCGTATCGGCGCACCGGCTCTCCGATACTCCGACACTCCGATACATCCTGCTAAACAAGTGTGCTTGTCACCCTTACATCCAAATCCGTCGGCATCTTCATCCTGGCCGCCGGCGGCCGGCGCTCGCCGCGCAACTTGCGTATCAACTCCTCGCGCGCAGTGCAGGAAGCGGAGCTTCTCCGCGCGCCGTACCTCGCCATTTTCGACCGCGGCAATCAGCGCAACGAGGTCACCTTCGACGTGCTCGACAACCTCAGCACGCCGTTCAGCACCGGCCAGGCCGAAGCGATACTGCTCCTCGCGCAGAACCGTTGCGGCAAGGGCCTGGTCACCTTTACGGGCGCCGACAACGCCGGCGGCGCGTTCATCCGTTACATGAACAACGCCGTCGTCCAGCAAACCAGCGCCCAACACTCCGGCATCATGATCACTTACAGCTACCGCATCCTCGGCGGCTCGATCAGCGCGAAACCGACGTGAAGAACAAATTGTATCGGAGTATCGGAGTGCCGGTGTATCGGCGCGCCGACACCGTAAGCGAATGAAGAAGAGATCGTATCGGAGAATCGGCGTGTCGGAGTGTCGGCGCAGTGACGCGCCAGCTCGCCGACACTCCGGCTCGCCGACACGCCGCCACATGCCTTTAATCCGTGCCTACCCTCGATAAATACCGTCTGCGGCTCGAACTGGAGCTGGCCCAAGGCATCGCCGCCGCCCCGGTCAATCTCTTCACCGGCGCCGCGCCCGTCTTTCCCCGCTCGCGCGATCTCCAGTGGGAAATCGTCCTCCTCAACAACGGCGCGCTCGATTCGAGCGTCGGCAACATCACCTCCATGGTGCTCGAGGTGAAGACCTTCCAGTCCCCCGCCAGCGCCCCGCTCATCTCCGTCGCCATCACCGGCGCGGCCCTCAACACCAACCTCACCGACGCCGCCCGCCAGGCCCAAAGCGATCAGCACGCCATCCTGGTCATGAGCGCCGGCCAGACCGGCCTCGATATGACCGGCGCCGATGCCAACGGCAACAAGCCCTTCAGCCTCGTCCTCACCGCCACCCGCAACGGCAACCTGGTCTCCCTTGCCGCCGGCGCGATCACCGTCGTCAACGACGGCGGCCAATATTCGGGCAACACCCCGACGGCCGGCGACCCGACTTACTACAACAAGGCGCAGATCGACGGGATGTTCGCCGCCTTCCTCAAGCAATTCAACGATCCCGGCGTGGC
>WNGQ01000366.1_pt1 | contig 46164 bp, 32 predicted proteins | sample 5407661 | NCBI WGS metagenome assembly WNGQ01 (sample SAMN13153382, study PRJNA577476) | soil metagenome | isolation source: 60 cm soil or saprolite under Garry oak tree replicate 2 | place: USA:California | collected 2016-06-15 | reverse complement strand
GCTCCGTAGGAGCGCCATCAAGGCCGAACATGCCGCCCCCCGATGGGGCTTTGGACCCGGTTGGAGCCGTTTGCTACAAATAGGCCGCTCCTACGGAGCTGCCGCAAAACCAAATTTCTCACAGTGAGAAATTTGATAACTCTCTCGCCCAGAAGGAGTTATGGACTTATCTCAGTTGACTCTTCACAACGGGTCCGCTCCCGTCTCGGCTCGATGGCAGCATAGAGTCCGACCGTAGGACCGGCCATTTTCAAAGCTCCCTTTTGAGTTCCTGCATTCCTAATTCGTCTTTTCTGCCATCCGCATTCAGCTTTCGCACTGTCCATTTGCACGGTTCCCGGCGCTTTCCATTGCCCTTTCCGAGTTTATGAGTTTCGGATCTCTGCATTCACATCAGCAAAACCAACCAATTCCAGCAAGGCCGGCAGAATTTTCAACGCAAAGACCCAGAGGCGCGAAGAAGTTCGACCACGGATGAGCACCGATGAACACGGATTAAACTCGCCGCAAAAGAACCTAAGAGCGTGCTTTAAAAATCGCCCGATCAGGGGACCGGGCCTACAGTGGGGCCAGAATCGCCATGTTTCCTGTAGGCCGCGTGCCCTCACGCGGCGCTTTCGTGGATTTTTAAAACACGTTTTAAGGAACTCAAGCGGCGCAGGGTCCAGCCGCGAATTTCAGGAATTTGCGCGAAGCCTGATTGAGGCTCCAACGGAGCAAAGGAAATTAGCCCAGGGTTGCCCCGAACGCTTTCGGGGCTACCCTGGGAAAACGTCCCACCCAACGATTCCCCCTCTCCTCACCGCCCTTCGCTCGCCGGAGCGGGAGATTTGAGCCGTTTGGGAAGCGGCGAAAAGAGTTCGGCAAAACCGAAACCCCGCAAGGGCCGAGCGAGCGGGTGCAAGCGAGTCAACGTGGCCGCAGGCCGGATGAGGGTCGTCAGGGGAAAATCATTCTCGATCGAGGAGAGTCCGACGCCACCCTCGCCCATCGGATGGGAGAGGGGCTGGGGGTGAGGGCCTCGGCTGAGAGTCGAAAATGCCTTGAACCGCTAATAAACGCTGATACGCGCTGACTGAAAGGGCCGAAAGCCAGAAAGATGATGGCCCAGGGCAAGCAGAGCGCCGCCGTGCCTAAATCGTCCAACAAATCATTCAAGCCATGTACGGGCGGGAGAAGTTCGGGCTGAATCATTCGGGCCTCCAGTTATCGAGCGAACAGCCTTGAGAACCATTTCTGGATTCCGAACCGAAAGCACAAGCGTTGGGCAAAAATCGCTGACCTTTGCTCGCCGGCAGAGATCCGCCATGCCCCCTTCCGTGATGAAAACGTCGGCGTGGCTGAGCGCGACGGCAGCCCGCATGCGGTCAATTTCATCGTTGGGTTCATACGAAGCTGTGCCGCCACGGATGTAATCATATTCCCATCTTGCACCAACGAGAATGTTGAATGTATGAATCGGAATTTTGGCCCATCCATGGTACTGCACGGCTGTCTTCAAGGCTCCGATTTCGGCCGGACTGAGATTAGCGGAGGCTAGGAACTCGATCAGCCAGGGACAGTTCAAGGAATCCTCCGCGGCTCGACCAGCGAGCAAGCAGTCCAAATCCTTGCAAATCCGGACGGACCGTTGCCAGGCGACGGCATGAAACAATTCTCGTTCCGACATTCCTTCAATATTCGGAGACCTGACGAAACCGTGCATACGTTCCGTCATACGTTCTTTTTCCGATTTCAAATCTGCTTTGATTTTTTGCGCTGCACTATCCATTTCGGCCCAGATTGGCTTCCAGATTATCCAAGGAGACCAGGCTGGCGCTGGACGAATCAGCGCGAGCGTCAGTTGGTTGGACATCTCGGTGAACGATTCGAAAGCCACGCCTTCGGATAGCTCCCAAAAGAGAGTTTGGAGAGACTGGCGTTGTTCGAGAGGCATTGGAGCGGTTTCCACCACGCCCTCGAACGGCAACGGACAGACGAGCTTCCGGCCACGAAACCCATCAGTAAGGGCTTCCCTGATTTCCTGCCAAATCGTTCCGGGATTGGATTTGGCGAGGCAGGAAGCTGCGTTCTGATCAAGGTAAACTACTTGCATTGCCATAGGGTATAACATATGCGATCCCTAGCCAATTACCTTCAGGAACCTCTGCGGCCTCTACGGGCGCGTTATTTTTCCTCGTTAGCCCAGGGGGGCGTCGCGCCCGCCAGCAGCACCGGCACGCACCTGGCCACGACAGGGAACGGACTTCGATGGTAGATCGGTCGCTCGGCTCAGTCCTTTAAGGCCCCGGCTACCATGTCAGGGTCTGGCTCAGCTTGACGTCGAACTTTGCTTTAAGCTGTCGCATTTTCTCAACGGAACCACCGAAGAATCCCGCTCTCAGGTAAGGGCAGTTGTCACCTTGTGCTGCCAGTTCAGATTCAACGACGTTTCTGATGTCCAGCCCAAGTTGGTATACATGGCGATGGGCAAACTCCCCGGCCCACCAGCGCATCTCTTGAGAGATGTCGAACCAAACCATCCCGAGAAAGTACTCGAACCTGTCGAAGCAAGCGCGATAGTCCCCCTCCACTGGAAGGATGTCCTTCAACCGGTCCCGAAAGAGGTCGTAAAAATGGGTGTTCAGCCGAATGGGGCTCGTCTGCCCGGATGCGTCCCTAAACGCGCTCACGGCCTGACGAGGCAATTTCGGAATTAGCGGTTCGTGGTTGCCACTTTCGACAACACGCGGCTTGGTGAGCAATCCCAACAGCGTCTCGTAGTTCCCAGCGGCGGTGGCGCCCAGTCCCCCGCCGTAGATTAGCAGCATCGCAGGGTACCGCCGGAAGTTGATGAGGCCAACGTAGCCGCCTCCCTGGCCAGCCGGGTTCGCGATTCGCTCAATTGTCCTTGTCCACAATTCAGCCTGCTTAGAGCTCCCCCAGTGGCAGCCCTGAACGACCAAGGCAAGTAGAGTCTCCGAGAGCGCCTCGTAACGCCGACCACGACCACAGAAATCTTCCAACGAAGGTTGGGAAGCGCCTGTCGGAAAGTTTTTATCGTTCAGCTCAGACCAAAGCTTCTCCGTTTCGTCGTGCACCAGGTCTCGCAGGCGGATGCGAGCAGCCTCATCGACCAAGTAGCGCTTTAGGGCCGCGACCGCCATCTTCGGCGATAACGGATGGGGGGCTGCCAAGTCATGCAGAGACTGAACCTTTTCACCCAGGTTCTCGAAAAACTGGTTTGCGTCGCGAATCAGGATCACCTCTGCCTTGCGATGCTCGGCTAAACGCTTGGCGTGTCCAGACAGAGGTGAGCGCGCTGCCCAGAAAGTCGTGAATCGCCGGGATGGGCACCTCTCGATCGCTGCCCGGAGGGCGGAATCCCATTCTGCAGACCATCCGCTGATAATCAGCCCGTATTCGTCGAGGATTTGGTCAAGCAGCTCATTCAGGCGGGGATCATACACCTCGAGCTCAGCCGGCGTGTTTTTGAGGCGCGTGTCGAGATAGTCCCCGTGCAGTTTGATTATAGTTGCCCCGGAGTGAGCTAGTGGCAAGGTACCGGCCACTTGGTCCGGGGTGCTGATGACGGTCGGGGCAACGCCCACATCCTCGAGAGCTTTCTCGACGAGTCGGTCGAAGTCGGTCGTGATGATGACCCGCACGTAACCAGCCAGCACAAGTTGCGCGATGGCTTTGTGGGCCGCTGTAGGAACCTTCAAGCCTTGGGCCCGTTCATCCTCGCTTGCCTCAAAAAAGCTCCTGAGAAGCTGTTGCCGCTCTGCCGGAGTCTTCGCGATTGCATCAAGGAGATTGCTGTAGGCCGGTTGCTCACCGTGCTTGCGCCGGAACCATGCGTCCGGGTCTGGCTCGCAGTCTTCGCCCTCCAAACTTGCGACCTTGCGAATCAGGTCGAGCACGACTTCCCAGCCGGTCGGAATTCCGGCGGCTCTGGAGACGCCTGACCCGAGCAGGAGCGCGTATGCGCCCTTGCTGGAATGAACCGAGAACGCAAGCGAGACAAGCGGATCAATCATGCGAGAGACCCGTGGAGGTAGGCCACAGTGCGCCACGAATCGAGGCAATGGCGAGACTCGATTTCATGACACGGCTTCCGACTCCCTTGTGCGCGCGGCGTAGGATACCACCGCGCTCGTGATTGCCAGTATCATCTGGGAATCTAGCTGGCTGTAGTGAGCGTTGGGGGAGTGATGCGCCAGATTGGCTGCCTGCTTGATCGCCCCCAGAGTCCCGTCAAGCCAAGTATACGTGTCTTTCCCCAATTTTGCCTCCCAGCTCCTCTTGAGAATGGGCACTCGTCGCTTTGCTCCATCTTCGCCAGTTTTGTCGGCGAGCTCGAAGAACTTGTCCAGTGCCACCCGGCATTTCCCGACGGCGTCGTCGTACAGGCCGAGCTTGTGGAGTTCCTGAGCTTGGTGCAGTGCCTGGAACGATTGCGCCAGCTCCGCGCAGCTATCCAGGGATGCGGCCGGAAACTCAATTATATGCACCATTCCGTAACCGAGTCGGGGGAGCACCTGCTCAATCCATACGGACTTCGGTACCGTAAATACCAACTGGGCCGTCAGCCGGTGCAGACGCCTCAGCGTGCATCGGACGGGAGCATCTTCTTTGGCTTCATGGGGCGGACCGAATTCCTGGGCGCTCAGCTTGAGGTCGAGGCGGAACGTCAAATCCCCACCGTTTCGAAGCCGTTCCAGCTGTGCCACACGCACGGCGTCGAGCGGGAATTCAAGGTAAAAGGACTCATCGAGCGCCTGGTGCCACGCAACCGACCCAATGGTGTGGATTTTAAGTGGGAGCGCGTCGGCGATCCTGTCCACGTCCTGGGCTATCCACAGCTGAGCGAATAAGTCCGTGAAAGCCAAATCCGCTGGCCCGGTCCCACGAACGCCGCGAAGATGGAGGCAAGCCGGAACGCAGAGACGTGGGTAAGCCACGCCACCGGCGCCGAGCGAACGAGCCTCGTCGACGTCAATTTCGGCCACGACCGCGCCGGTGCTGACAGTACTGAAAGTCTGGCGCGTCATACTTTGGGCGTAGGCGATCCGCCCCGAGAGGGATTCGGGAGCTGCGGGCGGCCTCGCGCAGGTGCGCTTCGGTCTTGATGGCTCGTTGTTTACTCAAATTGTCGTTTTCACTGCGCAGTAAACTAGCCTGTTTCAGTAAAATCAAGCGTTCTGTTGCGCCAGGAAAATCCGGTCGCAACTCCTTGGTCAGCAACCGGCTAGCGGCCCGCCCTCACCCCTCCCTCAAAATCCACCTCGATCTCCGTTGCTCCCTTGGGCACTTCGCCTTGCCAGGTTTTGCCGCCGGGCCAGAGGAGATGGATTTTCGTGGGCGGCTCGGACGTGATTTGAGGAAGCAGCCGCAGCTTACTCTGTCTCCATCGAGCGCAACCCGATCGCGAACTTCCCGCCGCCATACGTCGCTTCATCGGTGACCAGGCGAAGGGAGCGAATCTCCTTCCTGGCCGGATCGAAGTCCACAAAGCCGACGACCGTGGCTTCGACAAATTTCCCGTCCGGCTTGTGATAAAACCAGTGCTCCATCTTCAGGCCGCCGTCGATCCGCGCGCGCGCGACTCCGCCGTCGCTCGCGACCACCGTCGCCCGGAGCGACTCCCGCTCAAACTTGTTCTTCGTGACGTCGTTGTTCTCCGTCGCCGGATAAAAATGCGTCAGCAACTTCGTGGCGATTTCGTTGTCAATGTCCCAGGCCGTGACCGTCGCAAATCTTTCCGGTCCGAGGAACTTTTGCGTTTCCGCGTGGCTCAGGACAATCCAATCCTCGACGGGGAAATCGCTCCACGCGCCGCGGCCATCCAGCGAACGCGCCACCAGGTGCAGGGTGAGGGAATCTTTCTCGCACGCCGGCTGGCGCGATTGTGGCGCCGGCGGCACGACCGGCGGGCCTGAAGCCGGCTTAAGCTCGCCGACGGCTTGCTCCAGCAGCGCGAGGAGATTCTCCCCGCGTGCCGCTTCGGCGACGTGCAGCGTGCCGAAGAGATGCCCATCCGGGCGCAGCACATAGACGTGCACGGTGCCGACCGACCAGTGGTGCTCGTACCCTTCCTTGAAGATGCGCTCGCGCTCGGCTTTTTCTTCGGCCGGCGCCGGGCCTTTCGGCGCGTACTCTTCGTTCACCGCATAGACGGGAACGAAGGATCGGTTCAATAGCGCGATGACCTTGCTGTTCGAGAGCGGACCCGCTCTCATCGAAAACGCGCCGCCTCAACACCGCCCGATGTTCATCCGGCCGTCGTGCGTGAACAGAAAGGCCGGGCGGTTGTTTTCCTGGGCGAGTTTTTCGGCGCTGCGAATGTCTTTGGCCCAGCCGATTTCATCGAACCGCTTTTCTTTGGCGGTCGGCTGCAACTCCGCAATGCGCTGCTCGACCCACGAGAAATCGCGCGCCGTCGCGGCCTTCTCCGCGCCAGGCGCGCGGACCGAGCCGCCCAGCAGAACAGCCGCGAACACCGAAATGACCGAACCAACATTCATAAAATGAAGTCTAGTCAAAGCTTCTCGCTATGGTTTCTTCAAGCGATAGAATCTCGCGCCGGTCGGGGCAATGGTAACCATCACCGGACTTACATTGCCGTTGGATACGTCCGTCCAGCCATTCTTATTGCTGACGTCGCTGTTCTCCTGGAGCACGAAGCCCGTCTGCGACCAACTCAACGTCACCGTGTTTCCGCTCACGCTGATACTCAAGGTCGGCCGAAGGACGACGCCGGCCAACTGCGCAATTTCGTCGGCGGACAGCACGCGGTTGTAAATGCGGAAGTCGTCGAGAAATCCGCTGTACCCCGACCAAAAGCTGTCGTGCGATTTGCCCAATTCTAGCTCTTGTTCCGGCACCCAGTACCACGAACGGCTGTTGTTGTGCGCGCCGTCCAGGAGACCATCCACGTAAAACGCGACGAAGCCTGTGGCGGTCTGGTCATAAACGTACGCGACGTGATGCCATAGGCCATCGGTCGGGTTGGCGGTGGTGCTGAATGCATTGGCGCGGACCCGGCCGGCAACCTCGGCCTGGTCCGATACGTGACCATCGGGCAATTGAAAGAGCACGTCTCCCCCAGTCACCGGAACGAGGTCCTTCGGCATGGCCCGGCGATCGAACAGCATGACGTACTGGTTAGGCATGGGTGTGGGTGACTCCATCCAGAATGCAATCGTGCCGCGCATCGAGTTCAGGTTCGGCGCGGCGGCTACGGTAATTTGGTTCTGCAGCGTCCCATCGAAACTCATAACGCCATCGCGGCCATCCTGGCTGGGCACCCACAGGGCGCCGACATTGACGCCATTGTTCCCGGCGGGCGAACTATCCACGATCACGTCCGCTTGCGGCTCGGCATCGAACGCGAACTGCACGACAAACTCGGGCAGAACCGTCAAGGTGGCATCCGCCGAGGTCACGGCCGCGGCTCCGGGATAGGAGAGATTGCAGTGGAACGCCTTGCCGTCATCGGCCAGGGTTACCGTGAAAGTGTAGGCCGTATTGGTCGCGCCAGCGATGTCGCTGCCCGCTTTCTGCCATTGCGCGCGCAATTTCGCCGGGTCGCCGTTGACGACCGTGGCGGCCACGCTGAGAGTCGGCGTGTCGTTCACGCCGGTGGCAAGACTCGCCGGCTGACGGCTGATGGCAATCTGCGGTAGCGAGCCAAGGCCGGCCAGTACGGCGATCTCGGCGGGAGTGAGCACGCGATTGTAAAGGCGAAACTCGTCCAGGAATCCGGTGTAGCCCGACCAAAAGCTATCGTGGGACCGGCCAATCTCGATTTCCTGGTTCGGCGCCCAGGACCACGGCCCGCTGTTCACCTTCGTCGTGTCCAAAACCCCGTCCACGTAGAACGACACCGAACCGCCTGCGCTCTGGTCGAACAGATAAGCGATATGATGCCACTTGCCATCCGTCACGTTGGCGCCGGTGATTTGTTCGTTAACGTGGCTGCCGCTGGCCACCTCCGCCTGGTTGGCCAGATTTCCGTCGGGTGATTGGTAGATGACATCGCCCCCGGTCGTTGTGTCGCGCCGATCGAACAGCATGTCGTACGGATTCAGATTGGTGGTGACCATGGCCGATTCCATCCAGAACGCGATGGTGCCGCGCCCCAGGTTGAGGTCCGGCGCGGCGGCGATGGTAATCTGGCTCGGTTGGCTCGGCGGCGGCTGGGTTCCGTCGAAGAACATGACGCCGGTGCGGCCATCTTGATTGTCGGTCCACGTGGCGCCCAGGTTAAGCCCGTCGTGTGTGACCGCATCGGGGGTGCTGTCCACGATCACATCTCCAATTGGTTCGGCGTCAAAACTGTAGATCACGATCATTTCCGGAACGACGGTCAGCGTGGCTTCCGCGCTGGTCACGTTGGCGGCGCCAGGAGCAGTGAGCTGGCACCGGAACTTGCTGCCGCTCTCAGCGGCTGCCGCGGTAAAGGAGTAGTTCGCGTTGGTGGCATTGGGAATGTCCGCGCCGTCTTTCTGCCAGTGATAACGCAACTGGGCCGGGTCTCCATTGATCAACGTCGCCTTGACGGTGAAAGAAGGAGTGTCCTTCTCGCCGACGGTGAGGTCCTGGGGCTGGCCCGCGGGATTGATGATAATCTGGGGTGTGGTACCCAAGCCCGCGATGTCGGCGACCTCGGCGGCGGTCAGGATTCGGTTGTAAATCCGAAAATCGTCAAGGAATCCAGTGTAGCCCGACCAAAAGCTATCGTGCGACTTGCCAATCTCGATTTCCTGGTCCGGCACCCAGGACCACGACAGGGCGTTAGCGCCAGTGGTGTCCAACACCCCGTCCACGTAAAAAGTGAGGAAACCCGAAGGCCCCTGGTCATAAACGTACGCCACGTGATGCCAGTTGCTGTCAGTCAGGCTGGCCCCGGTGGTCTGCGCGTTGGCCTGTGCGCCGCTCGCTTGTCGGGCTTGATCGGCGAGATGACCGCCCGGCTCCTGGTAAATCACATCGCCACCATTATTGCTCCGCCGATCGAATATGATCGCGTACGGATTCAGATTGGACGTCACAAGGTCCGATTTCATCCAGAACGTGATGGCGCCGACCGACGAGTTCAAGTCCGAGGCGGCGGGCAGCGTAATCTGGCTCGGCAAGATTCCGTCGAACCTCATGACGCCGCTTCGGCCAGCCTCGATGTCTTGCCAGGTCGCCAGAATGTTCGCCCCCGGGTGACCGCCAGCGGGGCTTGTATCGACGATGACGTCGCCGACCGGTTCGGCATCGAAATTAAAGCGGACGATCAAAGAGCCGTCGAGCACGTCGGCGCCAGCCAGCGGGACAAAAGCCAGAGTGAAGGCGACAATGCCGAGATACGTGAAGAACCGGGAAAGCATGTCCGCGGAGGATGAAGTTCGGTTTGGTTTCATAATGGATTCTTGTTTCGTTGATTCTAAACGAATTGCCCAGCAGCCCAAATCGCCGAGTCTGTCCCGCCGAAGCGATCGGCGCATCCAGGAACCCGGTGAACAACCAAGCTGAATATCATTCCTGGAACAAGAAAGCAATAGAAAAAATGGGCGATTTGTTTCAGACGGACCGCCGGGAAAGGGCTTGACCGCTTTCTGTCAATTGCTTTAGCATCGCGCCATGGTCCAAAAGCCTTCAACCTCCGGAGGTCAAATGAATGCTCCACACACTCGTCGTGAATTCCTGGCCGATGTCGGTCGCGGCATGTTGGTCGCCACGGTCGGCTACGGCCTGGCGTCCGAACTCGGACTCGCCCCCGCTTTCGCCGCCGACGCCGCCGACACCCTCGACTTCGGCCCGCTCGAACCGCTTGTCCGCTTCATGCAGGAAACCCCCGCGAACAAACTCCTACCTGGGCTTGCCGACAAACTCAAAGCCGGCGCCGACCTCCGCCGCCTCGTCGCCGCCGCGGCCCTAGCCAACGCCCGCACCTTCGGCGGCGAAGATTACGTCGGCTTCCACACGATGATGGCGCTGGCGCCTTCGCTCCACATGGCGCGCGAGCTGCCCGAAGCGCTCCAGCCGCTGCCGGTCTTCAAGGTCCTTTACCGGAATACCAACCGAATCCAGGAAAAAGGCGGGCGCAACGAAGAAGTCCTTCACCCCGTCAAACCCGCTGCGCTCAGCGAAGGCCGCTCCGGCGCCGAACTCCTTCGCGAAGCCGTCCACCGCAAAGACGTGACCGAAGCCGAGCGGACCTTCGCCACGCTCGCCCAGCTCTCCGCCGACGACGCGCTCAACCACCTCCTCCACACCGTGCAGGACAACACCGAAGTCCACCGCGTCGTGTTGCCCTATCGCGCCTGGGACCTGCTCGATCTCATCGGCCGCGACCACGCGCACACCCTCTTGCGCCAGTCGGTGCGCTATTGCGTGCGCGCCGAGTCCTGGCCGCACAATGCCAGTCAGGACGAGCCGCGCGCCCTCCTGCCGAAGCTGTTGGAAGAACACAAGCTGCTGGACCGCGCGCCCGGCGCCCGCGCCGCCGAGGACAACTGGGTGGACCAGCTCAGCCAGACCATTTTCCAATCCACGCCCGAACAAGCCGCCGAAGCCGCTGCCGCCGCGCTGGCCGAGGGTTTCTCGCCCGCCGCCGTCGGCGAAGCTGTTTCGCTGGCCGCCAATCAACTGCTCCTCCGCGACATGGGCCGCCGGCCGCGCGACGAGGTGCCCGGCAAGCCGCTCGGCAGCGTGCATGGCGACAGCATTGGCGTGCACGCCAGCGATTCGGCGTGCGCGTGGCGCAACCTGGCCCGCGTGAGCAACGCCCGCAACACTTTCGCTTGCCTCATCCTCGGCGCGTATCAGGCCGCGCTCGACCGCACGGCGCGCGGCGGCGATTTTCTGCACTGGGACCCGCTCCCGGTCCAGTTCCACGTCGAGCAGATCAAAACCGCCGACGCGGACGCGCTCCTGCGCGAAGCCGACGATGCCATCCGCCAAAACCTCCAGGCCCGCGCCGCGGCCATCGTGCATCGGTACGGTCAACTCGGCCATGCCCCGCGTCCGGTGTTCGATCTGCTCCTGCGCTACGCCGTGAGCGAGGACGGCGCGCTGCACGCCGAAAAGTATTACCGCACCGTCACCGAAGAATTCGCCGCCACCCGGCCCGCCTTCCGCTGGCGTACACTGGTGGCCCTGGCCCGCGTCACGGCCAGCGAGTATGGCCGCCCCGCCGCCGGCATGGCCGAGGCGCGTGAAGTGCTCAAGGTATAGGACGGACAACCAGTAGGATTGGGGCGCTGGCAGCCTGTTAAGAAAGTAGCAGCCGACGTGAGGAGGCTCTCGCACCGCTTCTTTTTCCGAGGAAATTTGAGCCTCGTGACCTCGGCTGCTGCCGGTAGGGCGAGGCTCCTGCCGAGCCGTGATTCCGTCCGTGTTCGATCTGCGTTTCATCCGCGGTTCCATTTGAAATGACTTTGGCTGGAATTCGCTTCGTCAACTCAAGATCCGAAAATCGCCACGCAACGGAGTTTGCGCCATGCTCCCGTTCCGGTGAACAGCGAACCGACCAGCAAACCCCAAGCACCCGGAGCCGGAAACGCCAGGCAGGACGACGCCGGCCAAGGCGGAGCGCCGCGATCCCCCTCGTTCTGGACACGATGGCGCGGCGAGCCAGCGTCCCGGCCATCGTATTGGCTGACTCGCTTGGTTATCCTGCGCTGGCTGGGCTTGGTCTATTTCGTCGCGTTTTATGTTGCGGCGAATCAACTCGTTCCCCTGGTTGGCGAACATGGCCTGTTGCCCGCGCCGCTTTTTCTCCAGCGCGTCCAGGCGCAGTTTCCTTCAACCTTGGGTGGTTTCCTCCAACTGCCCTCGCTCTTCTGGATTGGCTGCTCGGATCGATTGATGATGATGCTGTCTTGGGCGGGAATGGCGTTGTCGCTCCTCGTCCTGCTCGGTTACGCCAATGCTATTCTCATGGCCCTGCTCTGGGCGCTTTATATGTCGATCGTCCACATTGGCCAGGATTGGTATTCCTACGGTTGGGAGATTCAGCTCCTGGAAACGGGCTTTCTGGCTATTTTCCTTTGCCCGCTCCTGGACGGCCGGCCGTTTCCGCGGCGCCCACCGCCCGGCGCGGTCATCTGGCTGTATCGCTGGTTGATTTTCCGAATCATGCTCGGCGCGGGGCTGATCAAGCTGCGTGGCGATCCCTGCTGGCGGGACTTGACCTGCCTGTATTACCACTATGAAACCCAGCCACTTCCCAGTCCGCTAAGCTGGTGGCTCCATTTTCAGCCGCACTGGTTTCATCGGTTCGGGGCGTTCTGGAACCATTTCATCGAGCTGGCCGCGCCTTGGTTCATTTTCTGGCCGCGGCTTGCGCGCCACGGTGCGGGCGCGTTGTTGCTGAGCTTTCAGGTCGTTCTCATTCTTAGCGGCAACCTCTCGTTCCTGAACTGGGTGACCATCGTGCCCATCCTCGCCTGCTTTGATGATTCGTTGCTGTGTCATCTGGTGCCAGGCGTTTGGGTGGCCCGGGCGAGGCGGGCCGCGGCGACAGCGCGGCCATCGCGCGCGCAATATGTGCTCGTGGCTGGATTGGCGGTGATCGTGGCCTGGCTGAGCATTGCTCCGGTGGTGAACCTGCTCTCGCCCAACCAGGTGATGAACACCTCCTTCAACCCGCTGCACCTGGTGAACACTTATGGCGCGTTTGGCAGCGTCGGCAGGGAACGGCGCGAGATCGTATTCGAGGGGACGGACGATCCGGTGATCACCGGCCAGACGCGTTGGACGCAATACGAATTCAAAGGCAAACCGGGCGATCTAAACCGCCGGCCCGGCGTGATCGCGCCTTATCAGTACCGGCTGGACTGGCAGATGTGGTTCGCGGCGATGTCCACGCCGGAGCAGTATCCCTGGACGCTCCATTTTGTCTGGAAGCTGCTGCACAACGATCCGGGTACGCTCAGCCTGCTCGCGCTCAATCCATTCCCGCAGAAACCTCCGCGTTACATCCGCGCCGTGCTTTACCGCTACGAATTCGCGCCGCCCGGCGATCCCAGCGGCGCCTGGTGGAAACGCGCGCCATTAGGCCTTTGGCTGCCGCCATTATCGGTTGATGATCTCCGTCTGCGACAAGCTCTCACGGCCTATGGCTGGCTGTGAGATCCTTTGCGCCTGGCCGGTGCGCGATCCAGAGACGGCAGCGAGGGCGCGTTCGCCTCTTACGGTTCCAAACGCGCCCGGTAGAAACGGTGATCCAGGCTGGCGGCGGCCGGATCGTCGAAGTCGATCTCGCCGGTCGGACTGTTGGTCCGGAACAAAGTTACCCAGTGGTCGAACCGGGAGAGGATTTGGCACGGGTCAGGAACACAATTGGTGACGGTTACGATGTTGGTCGTGGCCTCGATGCTATAGGTCTGGCCAGGCAACCCGGTAAACTGCAGGTGCGGCGGGTGTGCGCCACAAGTAAAGATGGCCATGGTGTTCGTTTGCACTGGCCCATTCGTCGTCATCAACACCAGATTGGTCGGGCTGTAGTTTGCCAGCAGCTTCGTGCCGCCGCCCAGGTTGCCGCCGATGAGGCAATCGAACTTTCCGACACGCGAGCCGAAGGACAAAACGGAGAAATTTTCGCCTAACGCGGGCCTGAACCCGCCGTTGAGCGCGACTCGGAGGACTCCACGAAGATTGGCGCCGCCCGTGACGATGAGCTGGTCATAATCCACACCCGGCGCAAGCCCGCCGAGGTCGAGGTCCAGTTCGCCGGTCTGAGTGTAAGTTCCCATGACGGTGAGAGTGCCAACGGGATCGCCGGGAGAGACCGCGCCGCCATTGATGACGCCGCCGGTAATGGTCCCGTAACCGGAGAGGGTTCCGCCTTGGATATTCAGCGCTCCAACGACATTGCCGCCAGCGAGTCGGAGCAGCCCGGCCGTTTGGGTGAAGGGGCGGAAACCGCCTAAGACGGTAAAGTTACCGCACCCCACATCCACTGTTCCGGAATTATAGAACTGGACGCTGGAACCAAAAATCATTGTGTTGGATCCGCTCTCGTTGACAAACAAGCCGCTGTTGAAGAACCACCTGTCCGACCCCTTCACGGCCAGATTGGATCGGACCACGAGAGTCCCTGCGTTGGTGAAACCTGAAACGTACGCCAGCCCCAAGACCCCGGAACTCATCCAGTATGCGGTGCCGTTATTGCTGAACAGGCCGACGGCCAGGTTATTTGTGCCGCTGATGAAGAGCACGACGTTGCTGGCGATGGTGACCACGTGATCGATTGCAGATCCGCCAATTCCGCCGCCGGTCCAAAGAATCGGGCCTTCCGTGAGCGTGCAGTTGCCACCCAAGCCGCCTACAACCTCGAACGGGTTGCTACTCAATACGCCAGCCACCTCGAGATTTTGGGCCACGATCCGACCGAAAAGCTGGCCACCAAAAAAGCGCTTCAACCCTGGTCCGGTAAAAGCCGAGCCGCTGCCGGAGAAGCCTCCGCTGAAAGCGATCACCCCATTGCTCTCCGCGTTGAATGTGCCGTTGGTGTCCGTGTAAGCGGCGAAGGGGTTCAACGGGTTCAAGAGAATCACCGCGTTGCTCGCGGCGTTGAACGTGCCGCTGTTCGTGCCACCGCCCCCAATGCTCAGCGTGCCGCTCTGCACGTCCACGAGGCCGCTGTTATTGAAGGCTATCCCGAGCGGAATGGTCGTTGTGTTCGACCCAGCGAGCTTGCGAAAAAGACCTGTGTTGTTGATGGCCGCGCTTGGAAGCACCGAGGGGGACGCGAACGCGCTATCGTTCTGGATATCGAAAGTGCCGCTGTTGTTGAGTACCGTACCGGGAGGCAATAGAATCACGCTTGAACCGGTCCAGGTGACGCTGCCTGCGTTATCAAGCCGACCACCCACATTGACGTCCCTGAAACCGCTTCCGCTAATCGCCAGCGCCCCACTGCTGGCTACGTGTGTGGCAAGGGCGAGGGTTCCCCCGCTCCAGTTGAAAGTACCGTCCACCGTCAGCAGTCCGCCGCCATTGAGCGCGCCGTCGGCCAGATTGACGGCACCGTTACTGGCGATTGTGCCGAGGCCGGAGATTGTTAGCGTGGCTCCGTTTATCGCCAGCTCATGGAGGCCACTATCGCCGCCGAGAGTCAGGTTGCTCACGGTGACGCTAATATCCAACCTCACGATATTATAAGTGGCCAGGGTGATGAGCGCGGTGTCGTTGGTGGACGGAACCTGATTGGGATCCCAGTTGGCGGCTTTGCTCCAATTGCCGCCGCTGCGGTTGATCCAAGTGATGATGTCGGCCCGGCTGTCGCCCACCGCCGCAAGCAGCGAAAGAGCTACCGTCAAAACCGACGGCGAAAAAAGGAGGCTTGCTTTTTTCATAATCCCTCAAAAGGCGGCTGCAATGCCCGTCCAAAAAGCGGCCATCGCGCCGGCGTCCCGACCTCTCTATTGGATTGACTCGAACAATTACAAATCCTGATCGGGAAAGCAAGCTATTTAATTGGTTTTGGGGCAATGCAGGATCGAGTCCAAGGCGAATGTTTGAACTGAGAAATCTGCACACAAGCAATCAAAGGACATAAAGGAGGCGGGAGAAAACGCTGCCGCCTCCGCGCCAATGGTAGCCGCCCTCCGGCCGCGGAGGCGGGCCTGCTCGGCAAGCAGGCCCTTCCCGCGGCCCTCGCTCCAACCGCGCTTGCCAGTGTGCGGCGGCGCGGGCATCCTCCGCGCACACCAGCCAATGCCGCGTGATCGAGACCCGCCAACTGACCAAGCTTTTTCGCGATAAGAAACGCGGCGAAATCCGGGCGGTGGACCAGGTGAGCTTTCGCTGCGAGCCGGGCCACATCTTCGGGCTGCTCGGCGTCAATGGCGCGGGCAAAACCACCTGCCTGCGCCTCCTCGCCACCATTCTTCAGCCCAGCTCCGGCACGGCCAGCGTCGGCGGTCACGATGTCGTCGCCGCGCCGGAGGCGGTGCGCGCCCACATCGGTTTTCTTTCGACCGCGACGGCGCTCTACGGCCGGCTCACAGCGTGGGAAATGGTGGCCTATTTTGGCCGCCTGCACGGCCTGGTAAGGGACGCGTTACGCGAGCGCATGGAAGCGATTTTCGCCCGGTTCGACATGAACGAATTTCGCCAGCGCCGCTGCGACCAGCTTTCCACCGGCATGAAGCAAAAAGTCTCCATCGCGCGCACGCTGGTGCACGATCCGCCGGTGATGATTTTCGACGAACCGACGCACGGTCTCGACGTGCTGGCGGCGCGGACCATCGTCAGTTTTATTCGCGAGTGCCGCGCGCGCGACAAGACCGTGATTTTTTCCACCCACGTGATGAGCGAGGCGGAGAAACTTTGCGACACCATCGCCATTATTCACGATGGGCGCATTCTGGCCGAGGGGACGCTGGCGCAATTGCGCGAGCGCACGGGCGCGCGGGACCTGGAAGACATTTTCGTCCGCGTCGTGGAGGGGCAACGATGACCCTGCGCGCCGTCGGCATTGTTTATCGGAAGGAACTGCTCGATTCGTTGCGCGACCGGCGCACGATAATTTCGATGATTGTCGTGCCGGTGCTGGTGATGCCGTTGCTGATGATGGGCATGGGCACGATGGCGGCCAGGCTGGTCAGCAAAGCGAGGCAGGAAATCGCCAAAGTCATGGTGCTGGGCGGCGACGATTCGCCGAAAACGCTGGCGGCGCTCCGCGCGCTCAAAACCATCGAGCTGGTTCCCGCCAGCCCGGACTACACGAATCTGATTTCGGACAAGCAAATCCGCGCCGCCGTCGAGCTTCCCAAAGGCTTTGACGCCGCCCTGCGGAGCGGGGAAACGGCGACCGTGCAGATATACGTCTATGGGGGTGAAATGAAATCGTCGTTCGCCGCGCAACCGATCGAACAATTTTTCCGCCAACTGCGCGAAGCGACGGTCAACGAACGGCTGGCGGCGCGCGATTTTCCGGCAAAATTGCTCGAACCCTTTGAAGTTCGGCAGACCAATGTCGCCCCGCCGAAAAAAGTCAGCGGCAACTTGATCGGGTCGATCATCCCCTACGTCCTCATTCTGATGTGCATGACGGGCGCGATTTATCCCGCCGTCGATTTGGCGGCCGGGGAAAAAGAGCGCGGCACGATGGAAACGCTCCTGTGCAGTCCGGTGGCGCGCACGCACCTGGTGCTCGGCAAATGTCTGATGGTGTTGACCGCCGCGCTGGCCACGACGCTGCTCTCGCTTTCTTCGATGGGTGTTTCCTTTGCCCTGGTCAAAAAACTGGCGGTCGGCGTCGCGAAGAGCGGCGCCTTGCCGCTGACGATCGATCCGGCGTCGCTGCTGGCGGTGTTTGCGATGATGCTGCCGATGGCCCTGTTGTTTTCCGCCGCCATGCTGGCCATCGCGTTGTTCTCCCGCAGCTCGAAGGAGGCGCACAGTTATTTGCAGCCGCTCTTGATCGTTACCATCCTGCCCGCGGTGGCGTCGATGCTTCCCGGCGTCGAACTTAACCACTGGCTGGCGCTGATCCCGGTGCTCAACGTGAGCCTCGCGTGCAAGGAAATTCTCTCGGGCACTTATCACTGGAATTACATCGCGCTGATTTTCGGCTCGACGTGTGTTTATGCCGCGGGCGCGCTGGCCGCGGCGGTGGCGCTGTTCAAGCGCGAAAGCGTGCTGTTCCGCGCGTGAGCGCGACGGTTCGGCCGGCCCGCGCGCGGGTATGATTAAATGTGGGTGCGCAGAGCGAGGCTGCCGGCTAAAGCCAGCGTTCCATTGCGGCCGGAACGCTGGCTTTAGCCGGCAGCTTCGCACCCACTTCCAATCACACCCCCGCGCAGGGCACGGCAAATGCCTGCTTGATTCGTCTTGCCTCGCGGCTAATCTCGCCCCGGGCAAAGACGCATCATGAATTCAAAAGATACCGCGCGGCTGAGCGGAGTGGCGATCCTCATTTTCGCCGCCGTCATCATGGCGGCCTCGGGCACTTACGTCGTGCATCCGGGCTATCGCGGCGTGGAAGTGACGATGGGAAGAGTTTCCCCGGCGTTCAAACCGGAGGGCTTCGGGCTGAAGGCGCCGTTCGTCACCACCATCCATCCTATTTCTGTCCGGCAACAAACGGCGGAGGACAAAGCGGAGTGTTACTCGTCGGATTTGCAGCAGACGCACATCGAGCTGCGAGTGCTGTTCCGCATTCCGGAAAGCTCGGTCGTGAAGCTCTTCCAGCAGTATTACGGCGAACCGTTCGAGAGCCTCGTCGCGCCGCGAGTGCACGAGGCGCTCAAGGAAGTCACGGCGTTGCAGAGCGCGGAGCAGATCGTGAAGAACCGCGAGCAAATCAAGACCCGCGCGCTCGAGATCGCCCGCAAGAAAATCGGCACGCTGCTCGTCGTCGAGGACATCGTGATCCAGAACATTGCCCTGACCAAGGAGCTTGAACACGCTATCGAGGCCAAAATGGTGCAGGAGCAGGAGGCGTCGAAGTCGAAGTATCTCCAGCAACGCGCCCAGATCGAAGCCGACACCGCGGTCATCCAGGCCAAAGGCGAGGCGGAATCCATACGTATCCGCGGCCAGGCCCTGAAGGACAACCCGGCGTTCGTGGACCTGAAAATCGTGGATAAGTGGGATGGCATCACGCCGCTGGTGATCGGCGGCGGCGACAGTCTCCTGCTCCCGCTCTCCGACCTGGAACACCGGCAAACCAAGGACAATGCGCCCGCGCAACCCGCCACTCGCCGCACCCTCAGCCCCCGCTAACGGCATGAACCAGTCGCTTTTGCCCAGGGTCATCGGCATTGGGGTGTTGGTGTTTGCGTTCATCGTTGTCAGCGCCACGATGACCTACGTCGTCGAGCCGGGCACGCGCGGGGTCAAGGTCACCCTCGGCAAGACGACCGACCGGTTCCTGGCGGAGGGATTCGGTTTCAAGGCGCCGTTCATCACGACCATCGTCCCGGTGAACGTCCGGCAAAGGACCCAGGCGGTCAGCGCGGAATGCTTCTCGTCCGACCTGCAGCAGGTCATCGTCGATTTGCGCGTGCTCTATCGCGTGCCGGAGGAATCGGTCGTGCAGATTTACAAGCAATTCGCCGGCGATCCGTTCGACAGTCTCATCGCGCCGCGCGTCCAGGAGGCGCTCAAGGAAGTGACGGCGTTGCAGACCGCCGAGCAAATCGTGAAGGGCCGCGAGGAAATCAAACAGAAAGCCCTCGCGGCGGCGAAACAGAAGATCGGCGCCATGCTCACGGTCGAAGACATCGTCATCCGCAACATCGACTTGTCGCACGAATTGGAGCGGGCCATCGAGGCGAAGATGGTGGCGGAACAGCAGGCCGCGCAGGCGCGATTCACGCAGATCCAGACGCAGGTGGAAGCGGAGACCGCGATCATCAAAGCGCGCGGCGAAGCGGAGGCCATCAGGGTGCGCGGCGAAGCGTTGAAGCTCAACCCGGCCTATCTCCGGCTGCAGCTTGTCGAACGATGGAACGGCCGATCACCACTCGTGGTGCCCGCCGACATAAGAAACACCGGCGCGCTGCTGTTGCCGCTCGGTCCGGCGGAGAAATCGGCCGCGCCATGAGCCCTCGCGTGCGGGCCGTTTCGCAGTTGGCCGTGTTGTTGGCGGTGGTGATCGGGCTGGTGCTGCTCTTTCCGCGCGCCTATGCGTTCGTCGAGATGGCCGCGCGCGAGCTGCGTTACTTCTGGTGGCTAGTGCTGCTGGTGGCGCTGGCCATCTGGCTGATTTGGGGGATAGGCCGCAAGCCGAAGCTGTGAGCTAGGGCCGTTTTACTTTCGGCTCGACCTGTCACCTTCTCGGCGCGCTCAGTTAATCCTCCAGCATCCTGAGATTGGAACGACTCGGGTTCCAGCATTCATCGAGCACTGATTTAGCTTGCTTCTCACAAGCAGTTCGGGCATCCTGGAAGGATGAGACCCAGGAAAGCGAACGAGTACCTTTTCTCACGTCGCCATCCGTTCGACAAATCGTGCTTGGCGTTTACTTGCTGGGATCTGCTTGCCGTGGCGATTGTTTTGGCGCTGTTGGCGTGCGTCGCGCTGCCGCTCATGGCCAGCCCCAAATTGCACAACCAGCGGGCGGTCTGCGCGAGCAACCTGCGGCAAATCGGCCGCGCACTGCAATTATGGGGCAATGACCATGGTGATCAGACACCCTGGGCCACTGAATTCAGCGACGGCGGAATGCGCAATCCGCCCGCGAATTCTCCGTTGATCCTCATCCACAATAACGCGTACGTTTATTACAATTGGATCTCGAATGAACTCGTCACCGCCCAGCCGTTGGCTTGCCCCGCTGACTCCGCAAAGAGGCCAGCAACAGATTTCTCGCGTCTTCCCGGCGTGGGCTTGAACAACCCCGCATTCCTAAACAATGCGGTGAGCTACTTCATCGGTCTGCACGCTTCTTCTGATTATCCGCAGTCCGTTCTGTGTGGCGATCGCAATCTCAAATACGCCAGCATTGGCGCCTGCTCCCTCGGGCCCACCGCCGCCGCCAACATTCCCTTCGTCGCAGTCAGTGGAAGCGCGGTAGCCTGGCTGGATTCGCCGAGCATCCATGGAGAGACCGGGAACCTGCTCCTGTACGACGGACGGGTCGAGCCGCTCTCCAATCGCGGTGTGAGCACTTACTATTATAACTTAGGTGATGATAACGGCTCCGCTCATTTGATTCTCTCTCCTTAGTGCCAGAGGGCAAGCCTGCACCATGACAATTAAGGCACGAATCATATTGTTCTCGGGGATTTGCCTCTGCCTGCTTGAGTTTCAAACCAGTGCCGGTGAACCGTTAAAACCGGCGTCGATGACTACAAACGCGAGCGCTTCGGCCAGTGGCGATTCATCGCTCCCGGCCCTAAGCGCCGATGGCCGGTGGGTCGTCTTTCTCAGCGCCGCAAGAAATTTGACAACGAATGGCTCAGCCAGCCCGTTCCTCAATGTCTATTTGCGTGACCTCCAGGCGCAAGCGACGATCCTGGTCAGCCACAACGGCGCCGGAACCGGCGGCGGCAACGGGAATTCCAGCTCGCCGACGATGAGCGCCGATGGGCGATGGATCGTTTTCGAAAGCCGGGCGAGCGATCTCGTCGCCAACGACACCAATGGCGTCAGCGACATCTTTCTTGCCGACCTGGCGCAAGCCACAACGTCGCTCATCAGCAGCGGCTTGGGTGGCATTGGCAACGGTCCATCCGGCAATCCCACCATGACTCCGGATGGCCGGTGGGTTGCCTTCGAGAGCGCGGCCTCAAATCTCGTCGCCGACGACACCAATGGAATAGCCGATATTTTTCTGCGCGACCGGGAGAACGGCGTCACTTTGCTCGTCAGCGTCGGCGCGCAAAACGCCGCGCCCGGCTTAGTCATCAATCCGAGCAAGTCGGGGTCACCGGCGATTACTCCGGACGGCCGCCGGGTCGCATTCGTCAGCACCGCAACTAATCTGCTGGACGGCGTCGGGACGGGGAACGCGGAGATATACGTGCGGGACATCCCCGGGGGCCAGACACTTTGGGCCAGCACCAATGCCTTCGTTTTGGCCGGGAGCAACTCCTACCGGTGCTTTAGCCCAACCATCACTACGGATGGCCGTTACGTCGCGTTTAAACTGGCGCCAAGCGGCGGGAATGGTCCGAGTTTGGTTTATCACGATTTGGTGACGGGTCTTAGCACCCTGGTCGCTAATAATACCACCAACCCTTTCAATCCGCCGCAGTTGAGCGCGGATGGCCGGTCGCTCGCTTATGAGAACGGCATGGATGTTTTTGTTTGGAGCGCAGATACGCTTTCGAATCGACTGGTGAGCGCGACTCTCAGCGGGCTTCCCCATTCCAACGTACGTTCGCACACGCCGGTCCTCTCCGCCGATGGCCGTCTCGTTGTGTTCCTGAGCGAAGCGACTGATCTGGTCACCAATGCAGCCGGGCCAGGGTTTCAGATATTTGCTCGGGATCTGACTACCGACGAGACGGAACTAATCAGTGTCAACCTGAGTGGGCAGGGCGCCGACGGCGACTTTGAAACTTCATGGCCGGCGGTGTCCGCTGACGGGCGGCAAGTCGCCTTTGACGGGCTGGCGAACGATTTGGTCGCCGATGATCTCAACGAGGTCAGCGACGTCTTCGTGCGCGACCTCGACGCTCAAACGACGCAATTGGTGTCCCAAAGAGCTGCCGAGTCTGCCGCCATGACTCGCGCTTTGACCAGCACGGCCTGGCCCGGCTCCATCAGCGGGGACGGTCGTTATGTCGCGTTTACGAGCACCACCGCGGGTCAAGGATTGACATACACCAATGGAGCACGGGACGTATTCATCCGCGACTTGCAAACGGGCCAAACCGTGCAAGCCAGCCACTGTGCCTTCAGGAACTCGCCCTTCGCGCCCGTCGAACCCAGTGCGAGCCAGGTGTTACTCAGTTCCAACGGGCAATTCGTGGCCTATGTCTGCTCGGGGCGTCAGGTTTACAATCCCGGTTACGGGCAACTCGATCTTCATTGGGGTGATGTACAAAATGGAATCGAGCGCGTCTTGAACCCCTCCCCGCTCAACCCGAGTCTGAGTCCCTTGCCGCCGAATCCTCCCTTGCAATCGATGAGCGCGGATGGCCGCTTCGTCGCGTTCGCAGTCGGCAATATCATGCTGGGCGACATGGTAGCGAATACCAACGAGTTGATCAGCCTGCGCTGGGCGGGTGACGTGGCCGGCAATGGTCAATCAATTGGTCCGCTGATCAGTCCCGATGCCCGCTGGGTCCTGTTCCTCAGTCTGGCGACGGATCTGCTCGAAACGAATCTGCCCACCGCTACCTTCCATCGCCTCTTCGCTCGCGACCGCGCGTCGAACCAGACACACCTGGTCAGCCTCGATGAGAACGGCGCGGTGCTTGGCGGTCTGATCCGGGGCGTGGTGCTCAGTGGCAATATGCGTTTCGCGGCCTTTCACGCCGCCCGATCCGCTGGCAGCACAAACACGTCCGTGTTTCTTCACGATCTGACTGCGGGCGCAGCCACCAATCTGCTCGTTTGCGACAATTGCGCCAATGTTTCCCTTTCCGCTGACGGCATGCTGGCCGCGTACGAAACCCAGCCGGGGTACGGGATGTCCAAAGATATTTACACGAAGGACTTGCGCACGGGCGAAACCAAGTTGATCAGCGTTGGCTGGGGCGGAGCAGGCGGCGGGAACGCCAGTTCCACCTCGCCGCTCCTGACGCCCGACGGCCGCTTTGTCGTGTTCGCCAGCCTGGCCAGCAACCTGGTCGAGAACGACACGAATGGCGCGAGCGACATCTTCGTCCGCGACCGATTGCTCGGCACGACGATGCTGGTCAGCCTGAACCGCGCTGGGACGGGGCCGGGCAACAGCGCTTCCTCGAAGCCCGTCCTCGGTCCGGATGGAAGGACGGTGGTTTTTCAGAGTTTCGCCAGCGATTTGGTTGCCGGCGATTTCAATGACCGACGCGACGTTTTTGTGCTGAAGCTCGGAGGGATCGACTCGGACCACGACGGCATGGATGACGATTGGGAAATGGCCTACTTTGGGACGCTCGCGCGGGACGGCACCGGGGATTTCGACGGTGACGGATTGACCGACTTGCAGGAGTTCCTGGCCGGCACCGACCCCACCAACCGCGGTTCCGTTCTGCGCGTGATGACGCTAACCTCCGTGAACGGTGGCGGCACCGCCATTTTGTGGAGCGCCGTGGCAGGCCGGACGTATCGGGTGCAATTCAAAGACAATGTCGAGGAGGGCAGTTGGACTGATGTGCCAGGCGACGTCGTCGCGGTCACCACGACCGGATCAAAAGTTGACACGATCCCGGCCGGGGCTGGTCGCCGATTTTATCGCGTGCTTCTGGTCCCTTGATCTGGCGGTTCGAGCATTGGAGCACATAACCTCGGCGCCTCGATCGAATTTGCGCCCGTCTCTCCCAACTGCGACAAACCCTTTACAGACTGGGCGGCGATGCTCAACATCCTTGCTCAGCACGGAAATTTGCTTCCGGACTGTACGAACAGATCAAGAGCCTGCAAAAGAAGTTCTGAGCCGGGCGCTCATTCCGCTTCGGTCCCAAGCGACTGTGCCGATCCAGGAAGGTGGGAGGGGCCGGATGGCGGTCCGGAAATCTCTTGCGCCACGTGGCGGGCGCGGTGTAAAAGCAGCCACGGTATGAGGGACCACAAGGCCAAGCACATCATCCGGCAATGCGCCCTTCCTTGTCTGCTTCTGGCGCTGGGCTGCCACTCGGTCCTGCATTGTCCTTTGCCCAATGATTCCGGGAGGAAACCTATGAACGATCCTAATCTCATCGACCAACACGTTATTGAATTGAATGCCGACGGAATTCTCTTGGACCTTCGGCCCGGCCAGAAACGGCGCCCCCTCGCGATCCGCAATGAGGCGAGCGGTTACCTGCAAACGAATATTTTTGGCGGGTTCGAGAAAAGCGGCAAGAAGAAGCTATTGCTTTTCGTCCACGGAGGCTTGAACGACCGGAAGCAGGGCATGGCGCATTTTTGGGACGATTATGGGAACATTTTGCAAGGCGAGTACTATCCGGTGTTTGTGGTATGGCCGTCTGGATGGTCCGCCACCTACTTCGAGCATTTGTTGTGGGTACGGCAGGGCATCAAGGCCGAGACTGCGGGAGAGAAAACTTTCGGTATCGCGACGAGTCCGCTGATGTTGCTGGCCGATGTGGGCCGAGCGTTGACGCGGCTGCCTCTGGTGGTGGCGAATAACACGCGGTCCGATGTTGAAACGGTCACTCCCATTTGCAACCGGGAGGGCGGCGCCGCGGTGCAGCAGTTTCAACAGCTTGCCTCGAAGGGCTATCAGGTGGCGATTGGAGACGATTATGCGCTCACCTCAGATCGGGCCGTGCGCGGCGTCACGTATTGGGCCACTTTGCCCATGAAATATCTCCTGGCGTCGTTCATCGACGGCTTCGGGAAGGGGGCGTGGGACGACATGCTCCGACGCACCCAGGAAGCGTATCCCGCCAGAATGGACGCGCGTACCCAAGAGCGGCTGGACACCGACCGGGCGCGGCAGGCAGAAACCGAAGCTCAGCGAACGGCCACTAACGCCACGGCGACGAGGCGCTATCTTTCCCCGCGCCAGCAAAAGCGCATCCAACGCTATTCCGCCGCCGGCCTGCCGATGTTCATTGAGGCTCTCCGCGAGCGTCAAACCAACGACCCGTCGTTCGAGGTGGCCTTGGTCGGGCACAGCATGGGCACGATTATTTTGAACCGCGTGGTGCGTGATGCGGAGATGGAGTTCGGCAACATTGTCTATCTGGGAGCGGCGTGTTCGGTGGAGGATTTCTCCCGGGCGGTCTTACCGTACATGAAGGAGCATCCCCGGACGCAGTTCTACAATCTCAGCCTGCATCCGGTGGCGGAGGCCGGTGAGTGGTACGTCTCGCTGGCGGATTTGCCGCCGCGGGGCAGTCTGCTGATCTGGATTGATAATTTCCTCTCGAACCCTGTGGCGGAACAGGAACGGACGCTGGGCCGCTGGCGAAACCTTTTCCGCAGCAGTGTGACCGGGGAACCCATTCTTCGGCAATTTTTCGACAACGATGACGCCAGTAAACTAAAGGAGCGATTGCATTTCCGGGCGTTTTCCGTGGGATTCGGCGACAAGGATCAGATTAGAAAAGCGACGTACCAGTGGAACGAGCACCCGGCGCCCAAGGACGCGCGGGAACGATGCGACAATCCGGTGACCCACGGCGAGTTCAGTGAGATGCCCTATTGGAAACCTGGGTTCTGGTGGGCGCCAACCGGCCCGTGAATCAGCCGCACTAAGCGCCTCCGCCGGCACTCCCGCGACACGCCGCGCGATTGCCAACGGCCTGGGATTTGACGGCACGCGCATCGAAAAGATCGACGCGAACGCCCGCGCGAGTTTTCGGCTCGGCAATAACGGAGTGCGCCTGAAGCAGTCGCTCGGCAGGCCGCTCCGCGAGGCCGACTGGTCAGAGCGCGAAAGGGCCAACTCGTGCGTTGTTGAGCGAAGCGATTCTCCTCACCGGCCTGCGCCGCCGGTGGATTGGGCCTTGCAGTACCAGGCGGGCTGGACCATACAATGCGTTCATGCTGGCCAGGGTTTTTTCTGCCGCCGTCAATGGCATCGAGGCCTATCCGGTCGAGGTCGAGGTCAACGCCGGCTGGGGCGACACGATCGTGATCATCGTCGGGTTGCCCGATGCGGCGGTCAAAGAGTCGCGCGACCGCGTCAGCACCGCGATCACCAACTCCGGCTTCAAGTTCCCGATGGGCCGCGCCACGATCAACCTCGCGCCGGCCGACGTGAAGAAGGAGGGGCCAAGTTTCGATCTGCCGATCGCCGTCGGCATGCTCGCCGCCAGCGAACAGGTGGAAACCGATCAGTTGGAGAATTTCGTCCTGATCGGCGAACTCGCGCTCACGGGCGCCGTGCGCCACGTCAAGGGCGTGCTGCCCATCGCCTTGCGCGCCAAGGCCGACGGGATGACCGGCCTTCTCGTCCCCGTCGAGAACGCGGCGGAAGCGGCGGTGGTGGCCGGGCTGAGGGTGATTCCGATTCAAAACCTTCGCGAGGCCACGAGCTTCCTGGAAGGCGAGGTCAAAATCCCGCCGACGAAAGTGGACATCGAGAGCCTCTTCGATCAGCCGCGGGACGACGAATTGGATTTCGCCGAGGTGAAAGGGCAGGAATCGGTGAAGCGCGCGCTGGAAGTCGCCGCCGCCGGCGGCCACAACGTGCTGCTGATCGGCCCGCCCGGCACGGGCAAATCGATGCTGGCCAAGCGGCTGGCGACCATTCTGCCGCCGCTCACGCTGGCCGAAGCGCTCGAGACCACCAAGATTCACAGTATCGTCGGGCTGCTGGAGCCGGGCCAGGCGCTGGTGACGCGCCGGCCGTTTCGCGCGCCCCATCACACCGCCAGCGACGCCGGGTTGCTCGGCGGCAACATGAACCCGACGCCGGGCGAAATTTCCCTGGCGCATCACGGCGTGTTGTTTCTGGACGAGTTGCCCGAGTTCAAGCGCAGCGTGCTGGAGACGATGCGCCAGCCGCTGGAGGAAGGCCGCGTCACCATCTCCCGGGCGGCCGGCACGATGACGTTTCCGTCGCAATTCATGCTGGTGGCGGCGATGAACCCGACGCCGGATGGGCGGATGCCCGGCGAGTCGCGCAGTTCGCCGCGGGAAATCCAGAATTATCTCGGCCGGATTTCCGGCCCACTCCTCGATCGGATCGATCTGCACGTCGAAGTGCCGGCGGTGAAATTCCGCGAGATCACCGCGGAGCGCACCGGTGAGACTTCGGCCCAGATTCGCGAGCGGGTTATGGCCGCGCGCCGCAAGCAGCAGCAACGGTTCGCCGCCAAAGCCAAAATCACCTGCAACGCCCGGATGGGCAGCAAAGAACTCAAAGCGTTCTGCGCCCTCGATGAAACGACGCTGGAACTGCTCAAGCAGGCGATGAGCGAGATGAACCTGAGCGCCCGCGCTTACGACCGGATCCTGAAAGTAGCCCGCACCATCGCCGATCTGGCCGGCGCCGAACCGATCACCGCGGATCATGTTTCCGAAGCCATCCAATACCGCACCCTGGACCGGCAATTGTGGACATAAGGCAGTCGTAATTTGCTGAGCCATTGCGGAGGAGGAAGTGATACAAGCGTTACGATCGTAAAGCTTCCGTAACCGGCCCAAGCGCCTGACTTCTCTCCGCGGACAAGCCGGGCAGGGCGCGGTTTCCACACGCGATCCGGGAACGCCGCCTTCAAGCGGCAGCCTCCGCAGACAGCCCCGACCGGGCGCGGCCTCCACACCGCGCCGACACCCAACCCAACCACTTCCCGGTCCGATGTGGCGGAAGTGGCTAAAGGTGGCGGCGTGGACGCTTGCCTTGCTGCTCAGCGCCGGGGGACATTTGATAACTCCCTCCTGCTCAACGACCCTCCGAACATAGACCGTCCGAACATAGACCGCAATCTTCAATCCGCAATGGAAGTCCCTCGCCATCAGCATCTTGCAACTAAAATCTCACCGTCAAAAGGTTGCTAACTCCCTCTGGCTCAGCGACCAGGTTGGGCCAGTCACCGCAACCCGTCCCGTACGGACACCGGAAACTAGCCTATGCTCCGACTGGTCGCGGCTTCTGCATTCCGCATTCCGCACTCCGCCGTCGAGGCGGGCAACACCCTCTCCTGGGGGCGACGTTGGCCGCGCGCAGCGCCGGGGTGAGGGCGATTTGAAGCTCCCCAATCCGCATTCCGCATTTGGAGGGTTCTTCCTTCCGCCTTCTGCCTTTCCCCAGTCCCGCCCCCCGGAACCGCGGCCCCTTCCGCATTCTGCCTTCTTCCTTCTGCATTTCCCCTCTCCCGCCCCCGGCCGCACCTGCAACTCTCTTTTGCTTAGAGATATACAGCTTATCGGAGGCGCCCCGCAGCGCGCTCGCGTTGCAGGAAGCCCCCGGGCCTCAGCACGAGCAGACCGTAAAACGGCTTATCCATGAATCCGCCAAAGTCACCCTCATCCAGTGTTAGCAGGACGTCGGCCCAAGCCAACGCGCTGAAGAGAATGGGACGGTCCTTGGCGGCAGGGAAAACAGCGGGGCGATCCAGCGTCAGCACGTCGTCCATGATCAGCAAAGCCGGTCGCAGGGCTGCCCAGTCCGCGCTGGCGGATGGTGCTAAGTCCGGCAGGTTCCGAACCACTTCCTCCAGTCCGTAGGGTGTCGTAATCAGGATCCAGCCGTTGGCCGACGCTCGGCGGAAGATTTCGCGCGAGGCGCCGGCACCCAACCCGCTAGCGGCAAGCAGGACACTGGCGTCCAGAAATAGCCTCACTTGGCCTCATGGAACCGCTGCATATCCGCTTCATCTCGCGCGATCCAACTCGCGATTTGTTCGCGGGAGAACTTGCGTGGCTCGGCCGGTTTGGCCCCTTGCGCCCGAAGGCGCGCCGCCAGGAACAGCAACAACTCCTGCTTCTGCTCGGGCGTCAGGGCGTCGGCGGCAGCCTCGATTTCCGCAAGTGTGCTCATCCCCCGACAGTACCACACTGCCTTCCAAACGACAAGCGTGCCGACGCATTGCCGAGCCGACAGCAGTGGCTTCGCTGGATTCTTCCTTTCCCCTCTCCCGCCCCCGGCCGCGCCTGCAAGCCTCTGTTGCTTAGAGATATACATCTTCTCCAAGGGCCATTCTGGCTCGACGGCTTTGAAAAGATACTGGCGGAAGTCGAGTTCGGCGGCGGTGTCGGTTTGCAGTCGCTTAAGCGCTTCACCTCCGCGTGCAACGCATCCAGCTCGGCCACGATCCAGCCTTGCTTGAAGGGCTGAAAGCCCGCGATATGACAGCCTGGGGTGAAGCCCCAGTAATCGTCCCCAAACAAATCCCTCCGCCCTGAAGGGGCGGGACATGGGCGGCGCGTGTCTTGGGTCGGCCTTTCAGGCCCCGGGAGTTTTTATGCAACGGGTTACCCGGCCCTTCTGGCCGGTCTATCACATGGCGGGCTTTCGGCCCTGAGATTCTCAAGCGCGGTTTCACAATCCTCCTTTGAAGGCGCGGTCGAGGGTGGCGGGAAGCAAGGCGTCCAACTCGCCGGCGGTCTCGGCTTGCAGGCGCTTTAGCGCGTCCACCTCCGCCTGCAACGTGTCCAGCTCAGACACGATCCGGCGCTGCTCGGGGAGAGGGGGAACTGGAGTTCGCGTCGAAAGGATATGGCCTTGGTTAACCTTCCAAATGCCCGACGTTGTCTTGGCTTTCTCTTCAATCACGGAGCGTGTGGCTGAAGAATTCCAAGCTGCCACGAAGAACTCGGGCAGAACGCGGTCTTTGGGCACGGCAACTTGAATGAACAAATCGGGAAAGACCACACCTGCCATTTCCTCTGTGATGAGGCCAGCGCGTCCGCAGAGGTGTTTGCTTCCGTTGCCTCGAACCACATACACGTCTCCGCGCCGGACTTGGAACGGTGCAGCCTCCGCGTTCGACATGGGAAGTGGCTTGGAGTCGCGAATGCCAATTCGACCGCTGCGCATTGCCGACAGGGTGAGGCAGCGAACACCCGACTCGACGCCAGTCGATTTGACGGATTTTCCATTTCGTAGTCCGTTCTCTCCGACCAACGCCTCAACGGAAATCTGGTTTGCCGTCTCTGGATGCGAGAGGGCCGACTGTGCTGATGAGGTCAGCGCCTCAGCTTCTTCGGCGGCTTGCTGGCGGAGGGTGCGGGCCTCGTGGACTTGGGCGGCCAGTTCCTCGATCCGCGCCACCACCCGCCCCTGCTCCGCCAACGGCGGCAGAGGGATTTCGACGCGAAGAAACTGCTCCGGCTTGATCCGGTTCTTGCCGCTTGTACCCTGCGACTTCTGATCGCACTGCGCCCAGAAGCCGCGAGTCTTCGTGAGCCAATGAATCCACTTCGAATCAAGACGGTCGCGCTTCGGAGCAAACATCGGAAATTCGCCTGAGCCGTAGCAGCCTGCAAGCTTTTGAGGGACGACGGCGACGCTGCCATTCCGCGCCCAAATCTTGTTCACGATGACATCCTCCGCTTCAGCGCGGAAAAGTTGTGAGTATTTCGTCGCGCTGCCGTCCATCGGTTCTCGCTCGTATGCGCCCTCGCCCCACAATTTCACACCGATTTGCCGGTAGGTCGTGCCCGCAATCGGTGCTTCCGCTCGTTCAACAGGTTTCAGCACCTCGCCCAGCCGCACGGTTGGCCACGGTTTGGTCATGGTTGGGTGGGTGGTTCTGGTTTGGCTGCGCCTTGCTTAGGCGGCACGGCATCGGACTGATAGGACGGATTGGGCCGCGCGCCGGACGAATCGGTCTGATCCGTCCTATTCCGATTCCGTCTGAAGCTCGGTCGGGGGGGCACAGTGCGCGCCTGCTGTCGGGCCTTGTAGAGCCGCTCCGTGAAACCGCCTTCCTCCAGAAACGCCTGCTCCAACTGCCGAAGCTGCTGGTCCAACAGGTAGTTGCTCTGATGCACCAGGCAGAGCATGGTGTTGGCGGCCACTTCCGGCGGGGCCTTCTCCACGTAGGTGGCATAGGTTTTATAGGAACGATCCGGCGCATACGCCAGCCGCCGCACCATGCCGGCCAGCGGATGGTTCTTACCCCACTCGGCCAGGCCGCGCTGGCGCAGAAAATCTTTGTAGTCGCCCAGCAATTCTTCGAGGCTGGCGCGGGCCACACCAGTAAGCTTCAATTCCATTTTCTTGGAAGTGCCGCTCACCCGGCTGCCTTCCACGATGTTTTTGTTCCCGCTCCGCGCCGCCTGCACCATCTGGTCATGGGTGCGGGATTTTGGGTCAATAAACCGGTCACAAAACTTCACGGTGGCGTCATACACCAGCACCGACATCTGGTAGGACTTCAGTGTTTCGTAGCCTCCGTGCGGCGGGATGAATCCCGGTAGTTTGTTGGCATCGGAGGAATCCGTCATATCCATCCTGGTTTCATATTTGTTTCGGTCCGACGCTTTGGCCATTGCCCACTTTCTTCAGCAGGGCGTAGTGGTCGAGGGCCATGCCCACGGCGCCATGTGCCGCCTCGCTGATCAAGTTCGAGCATGATGGTGGGGGGGGGCCGGTGGCCAGCAAAATGTAGGTTTGCCCGCTCGTCGCTAGCAGCTGATACCGCGGACCAGTTCCATCACGAGGCCAGGCAAGCCCACGTCGGTCCGAAATGGGTCAGAAAAGGGCTCAAACCAGAGTCTGGACGCATTGGGGACGTAGGGCGGGCGTAGTTTGCTGCCCACGCGATATCGACCGCAGAGTTTTGGAACTGCGCTGCGTCGATCGTTCTATCTCTCCCTTCCATTCTCGATCACGAAGCAGTTGCCATTGAACTTTGAAGCGCAAGCGTTGATGCTTGTGAAAATGCAAGCCGCCATGACCCGCCGGGATTTTGTCAAATCGTCCGCCGCCGCGCTCGCCGCAACGGTCGCCCCACCGATGCCTCTCGCCGCGGCTCCAACCGGAAAGAAGATGATCGGCCTGCAGGTCGGCGCCGTGTCGTTCGTGGACGAAGGCACCGGGCCTGTACTCGACATTCTGCAGGAGCGCGGCGCGGTGGACACGATTTGCCTGACAACGTTCACGTATGGACGCGGGTTGGGCGGGCGACAGATTCCGGGTCAGCCGTTTCCCGATCACGGCCAGCAGGAGTCGGACGAGAAAACGTTTCACGGCGGCGACTATGCCACGCCGCACCCGGAGTTTTACTCGAATACCGTCCTGAAGCCGATCCGCGCACCGGACCACGGCGACCTGGACATTGTCACCGCCGTATTGCCCGCCGCGAAGAAGCGCGGGATGAAACTCTTCTGCTCCGTGGAAGACGTTTTCCGCTCCGATGTGCCCGGCGTGAAAGAACTCGGCGAGGTGGACCTGCAGGGCCGTCGCACGGGGACGCTGTGCCTGTTCCATCCAGACGTGCGCGCGTTCTGGACCGGGCTGGCGACCGACCTCTGCCGATCCTACGATATTGACGGCGTTCTCTTCTTCAATGAGCGCAACGGCCCGCTCCTGAACGCGCTCGGCGCGAGCCACGCCCAGAGCATTGCGTCCTCGCGCGTTACGTGCTTTTGCGAGCACCACCAGCGCGCCGCCCGCGAGCATGGCATCGAATTCGAGCGCGCGCGCCAGGGCTTCGCCAAACTCGACCAGTTCGTCCAGGCGGCGCTCAAAGGGCAGCGGCCGAGTGATGGTTACTTTGTCGAGTTCTGGCGGCTGCTCGTGGAATGGCCGGAGATCATCGCGTGGGACAAACTGTTCGACGCGGGCAAGCACCAGGTCCTGGCCGAAGTGAATGCCGCCGTCAAAGCCGTCCGCAAGGATCTCCAGGTTGGCTTCCACGTCGAGCACGTGAACTCGTTCAATCCCATCTTCCGCGCCACGCGCCGCTATGACGACCTGGCGACCAAGGCCGACTTTCTGAAGGTGGTGGTCTATAACAACTGCGGCGGTGAGCGCTATGCCAGCTTCATTCGCAACGTCGGCTCGACCGTTTTCCGCGACGTGCCGCGCGACGAGTTGTTGCGCTTCAACAATCATTTGCTCAATTACGAGAAGGAAGCTGGCCTCGACGAACTCGCCAGCGCCGGCCTCTCGCCGGACTACGTGGCGCGCGAAACCAAACGCGCGCTCGATGGCGTGCAAGGCAAATGCCGCATCCTGCCAGGCATCGACATCGGCATCCCCGTCGGAAAACAATCACGCAAGGCGTCACCCGAGGACACGTACGCTGCGACCGCCGCCGCGCTCAAGGCCGGCGCCCACGGCGTCATTTTCTCGCGCAAGTATTCCGAGATGCGGCTGGCGAATCTGGCGGCGGCGGGACGCGCCGTGCGAGAATCTGTGAAATGAAACCACGCGAGACAAAGCCATGAACAAACTCCAACTCCTCTCCGCCACATTTCTGGTCGTCGGCGCGGTCTGGCGTATCACCGCCGCCGAACCCAAGCCTGGCGAAAGTCCGGCGGACCACTTGCCCGCGCACATCACGCAAGTAACGTGGTTCGGCGAGCGCGCCGACTGGTCGCACGACGGGAAGAAAATTCTCTTTCTGACGAAAACTTTTGGCGATGCGATGGAGCTCGATCTCGCCACGAAAGTCATCCGCAACCTCACCGCGCATTATCCGCACCACGGCTACACGCGCGCGTTGTATTTGGCGAACGGCGACATTCTTCTTTCGGGGCCGGCGGCGTTCGATCCGAAGAAGGTCGGCGAGGCGCGGGTGCAGTGCTTTCTCCACGTGCTCGACAAGGCTCTGACCAAACCCGCCGCGCCGCTCGGCACAAAGTGCAGCGAGGGTCCCGCCGTCTCGCGCCAGCGGATGCACATCGCCTGGACTCACGTAGCCGCCGAATACCCCGACGAAATGCCGGCGGGCAGCTCACGCATGCAGGAGGCGGACATCGTTTATGAGGGGGGCCAGCCGAAGCTGGCCAACCAGCGGCCCATCATCGACAGCCGGGACCTGCCGTTCAAATGCACGATGGAGACACAGAATTTCCGTCCACCCGAGGAAAAGGAACTGACCTTCAGCGCCTACGGCTACCAGGGCACCGACGTTTGCGCGGTGGACCTTGTGACAAAGAAAGTCGTGAACTACTCCAACTCGCCGGGCCAATATGACGAACCGGAAGGCATCTACCCCGACGGACAGTTCACCCTGGTCGAGTGCGACAAGCAAAACCTCAAAGGCCCCGGCTACATTGATTTATGGAAATTGAAGCTCGACGGCAGCGGTTCTTATGAGCGGCTTACTTACTTCAGCGACTATCCCGGCTACAAGGCGTCCAATCCGGTCGTGAGCGACGACGGTAAATTTATCGCATTTCAAATGGCGAAGTCGCGCGACGCGGCCGGCATCGGCCATGGCATTTTCGTTTACGACATTGGAAAGGCAAAGCAGGCACAACCGTGAAAACCAACCATGATCCGCTGAAGGCTGCCGATCCGGCTTCGAGCGGCGAGTGCGGCCGGGCGGACCGGCTGATGTTGCAAGGCCCGCGCTCGCGCACCAGTGAGATCGTCCAATTGTTGCGCGTCACGCGCGATTTTTTGCGCGGGTTCCGCGCTTTGCACTTCGTGGGGCCGTGCGTCACCATCTTCGGCTCGGCGCGCGCGCGCGAGGGTGAGCCGCATTATCAACTGGCCCGCCTGATGGGCGCGGCGATTGCGCGGCTCGGCTTCACCGTGATGACCGGGGGCGGACCGGGCATCATGGAGGCCGCCAATCGCGGCGCCAAGGACGCGGGGGGGCGTTCGGTAGGCTGCAACATCGCGCTGCCGTCGGAGCAGAAGCCCAATGCCTATCTCGACCGCTGGGTCACGATGCATTACTTCTTCGTCCGCAAAACCCTGCTGGTTAAATACTCGTATGCGTTCGTCGTGATGCCCGGAGGGGCGGGCACCGTCGATGAATTGTTCGAGGCGCTCACGCTCATCCAGACCGGCAAGATCGAGAACTTCCCCATCGTCATCATGGGGACGGAGTATTGGCGGGAGTTGCTCGGCTTCATTGAAAAGATGGCGCGGGTGGGAACGATGAGCCGGACCGACCTGGACCTGATCTACGCGACTGACTCCGTGGACGAGGCCATTGCTCACATTCGGGAAAAGGCCATCAAGCCCTTCCACCTCAAAGCTGCCGTCCGCGGCCATTGGCCGTGGCTGGGCGAACGCGGGCTGGGCCGCACCTAAGAGCCCGTTTAAACACTCGCCCGGTCAGGGGACCGGGCCTACAGCGCTTCGTGATTTTGGCCATTTCCCGTAGGCCGCGTGCCCTCACGCGGCGTCCGCCGACAATTTTAAAACAGGCTCTTAAGCGCGCCGCGGCGAGCAGTCAAATTCGGCGTCGCAACATCGCCCATAAAAAAGACCGGAGCCTTCCCGAGGACAGCTCACTCCACCGTCACGCTTTTGGCCAGGTTGCGGGGCTTGTCCACGTCGCAGCCGCGCACCACGGCGATGTGATAGGCGAGCAACTGCAACGGGATGACCGCCAGCAGCGGGAAAAGCGGTTCGATCGTGGCCGGAAGATAAATCACGTCATCGGCCTGGCCGGCGATCTGCCCGTCGCCTTCGGTGGCGACGGCGATGATCGGCCCGTGGCGCGCCTTGACCACTTGCAGGTTGCTCAAGGTCTTTTCGTACATCGAGTCCGTGGGGACGATGATGACGCTGGGCGTCTGCTCGTCGATCAGCGCGATTGGGCCGTGCTTCATTTCCGCGGCCGGATAGCCTTCGGCGTGCAGGTAGGAGATTTCCTTGAGCTTCAGCGCCCCTTCCAGGGCCACGGGGAAATTATATTGCCGGCCGAGGAAGAAAAAGTTTTTCGCCGCCGCGTATTTCCGCGCCAGTTTCTGGATCGCGTCGTTCTGGGCGAGGACCGATTCGATTTGCCGCGGAATGGCCTCCAGGGCGTGGAGGATTTGCCGGCCGCGATTCGATGACAACATGCGCATGCGGCCCATCAACAACGCGAACAGGGTCAGCGCGGTGACTTGCGAGGTGAACGCCTTGGTCGAGGCCACGCCGATCTCCGGCCCGGCGTGCAGGTAAATGCCCCCGTCCGCTTCCCGGGCGATCGTGCTGCCGACGACGTTGCAGACGGCCAGCACCTTGTGCCCGCGCCGCCGGGTCTCGCGCAGGCTGGCGAGGGTGTCCGCCGTCTCGCCGGATTGGGTGATGGCCAGCACGAGCGTGTCGTTTTCGATGGGCGCGTTGCGGTAGCGAAATTCACTGGCGTATTCGACTTCGACCGGCAGGTGCGCGAATTCCTCGAACAGATATTCTCCCACCAGGCCGGCGTGCCAGCTCGTGCCGCAGGCGGTGATGACGATCTGGTCGATGGCGCGCAACTCGGCGGCGGAGAGGTTCAGCCCGCCAAACTTGGCCGTCGCTTCATCATGGTCGATGCGCCCCCGCAGCGCGTTCTCAACCGTGCGCGGCTGCTCGAAGATTTCCTTGAGCATGTAGTGCGGGAATTTCCCGCGCTCGGCGGCCTGGCCGTCGAATTCAAGCTGGCTGATTTGGAACCGCGCCGGGTCCGATCCAAGCCGCGCGACTTTGAAACGCTCGGCCGTGAGGGTCACCACGTCGTAGTCGTTCAGGTAGATCACTTGGCGGGTGTGGGGCGCGATTGCGTTGGCGTCGCTGGCCAGAAAATTCTCCCCCTCGCCCACTCCCACGATCAACGGCGAGCCGCGCCGCGCGCCCACGATCACGCCGGGGTAATCCGCGCAAATCACCGCGATGCCGTACGCGCCGATCACCTCGCGCAGCGCGTTGATGACCGCCTGCGCCAGCGGATGAGCGTCGCCCTCGGCCGGGGGTTCGCCATTGCCGGCCGCGGTCCGGATTTTGGCGTAATGCTCGCCGATCAAATGGGCCAGCACCTCCGTGTCGGTCGCCGAGCGGAAAGTGTGCCCCTTGAGCGATTCCTTGAGCCGCTCGTAATTTTCGATCACGCCGTTGTGAACGACCGCGATGCGGCCGCTTTGATCGAGGTGCGGATGCGAATTGGCGTCGGAGGGCGGTCCGTGCGTGGCCCAGCGGGTGTGGCCGATGCCGAGCTGCCCGGCCGCCGGCTCGGCGGCGACCACCCGGGTCAGGCCCTCGTCGATTTTGCCTTGTTTCTTGCGGGTTTGGAGATCATGCTGATCGATGATCGAGAGGCCGGCGCTGTCGTAGCCGCGATATTCCAACCGCCGCAGCCCTTCGAGGATGACCGGGGCCGCTTGTTGTTTGCCGACGTAGCCTACGATGCCGCACATAGCCGTTTAACCTGCTTGCACGATGTCGCTTGCCCTTTCAACGGCTCGCAGGGTATAAAAAGCGGAACTGGTTCGCAAGAAAGGATTTCTTTATGTCGCAGAGCAAACGTATGTCGCCCAACACCAGCAACGTGCTGGCGGTGATCATGGGCGGCGGACAAGGCGCCCGGCTCTTTCCCCTCACCAAGGAGCGTTCCAAGCCGGCCGTGCCGCTGGCCGGCAAATATCGGCTGGTGGACATCCCCATCTCCAATTGCATCAATTCCAATCTCCGGCAGATCTATCTGCTGACGCAGTTCAACTCGGCTTCGCTCCACCGGCACATCTCCCAATCGTACAAGTTCGACCACTTCTCCGACGGCTTTGTGGAAATCCTCGCCGCCGAACAAACCCTCACCGACACCTCCTGGTACCAGGGCACGGCCGACGCCGTCCGCAAAAACCTGATCCACTTCCTGAACCACGATTTTGAATACATGGTCATCCTGAGTGGCGACCAGTTGTATCGGATGGACTTCCGCCGCATCATCGCCCAGCACATGGAGAGCTACGCCGACGTGACGGTCGCCACCATCCCGGTCGGCCGGGTCGAGGCCCAAGGGCTGGGGATCATGGAGATCAACCCCGAGCGCCGGATCACGCGCTTCGTGGAAAAGCCCAAGGACCCGGCCGTGCTCGACTCCCTGAGGGTCGATCGCGACGCCTATGCCGTGCTGGGCATCGAGGGCGACGCGGAATACTTCCTGGCCTCGATGGGCATTTACGTCTTCAACCGCGACGTCGTGGTCCGCCTGCTCGACAACACGCTCCCGGATTTCGGCAAGCACGTCATCCCGTCGGCCATCGCCAACTACCGCGTTTTCTCCTACGTCTTTCAAGGCTACTGGGAAGACATCGGAACGATCAGCTCTTTCTTTAACGCCAACCTCGACGTGACCTCCGAACTGCCGCGCTTCAATTTCTTCGACATGAGCGCGCCGATCTTTTCGCGCCCGCGCTTCCTGCCCGCTTCGAAGATCAACGGCGCCCACATCAACCACGCCATCATTTCCGATGGCTGCATCATCAACCATGCGAACATCAACCACTCGATCATCGGCATCCGCAGCATGGTGGGGGCGGGCAGCGAGTTGAAGCGGGTGATTCTGCTCGGCGGGGATTATTACGAATCGCAGGCCTCGATCCTCGAAAACGAGGTGCTCGGCAAGCCGCGCATCGGCATCGGCCAAAACACGAAGATCGAAAACGCGATCATCGACAAGAACGCCCGCATCGGCAACAACGTGGTGATCTCTCCGGCCGGCAAGCCGGAGAACCTCGATCATCCGCTCTATTACATCCGCGACGGGATCGTGATCATCCCGAAGAACGGCTCGATCCCGCACGACACCGTCATGTGATTCGCGGGTATGAAGAGTCCCCAATGCAGTCACTATTCCTCGAAATACCATTCGCGATTATGAGCATTTATTGGAGTTTGAAGCAGGTGCCAGAGTTAGCCAATCTTCCTCAGCCTGAGCGAAGGCTGGTTCACCAGACGAGTTTGACACGGCATTTCGTCAGCGCACCCATTTTTGTAGGCCACGCGCGATTGGAACGCCGCCTTCGCTGCGCGTGACTCTCGTCGCTCCTCCTTTGTCCGATTGATAGAACGATCGCTTTTCATAGTGACATCAAGATGGGCGCGAATACGGGACCAGTCTAACCAAAAAAGAAGCGCGCGGTTGGAACTGGGTTTGATTGGAAGTGGGTGCGAAGCTGCCGGCTAAAGCCAGCGTTCCGGCCGCAGTGGAACGCTGGCTTTAGCCGGCAGCCGCGCTCTGCGCACCCACATTTTATCACACCCTTGGAACCTCAAACGGTTGTGTCGCCGGTTTCCAGAGCCATCAATCTCTCCGCATCGCTGGCTTCAAGGTCCAGGCTTGCAGGCGGGCGACTTCGAGGATCTTCGGCGCGCGGAACCCAGCTTTGTGAATCACCCAGCCGCCGAATAGCTCCGGCGTGTCCGGGGCCACGTGACGTTGGGGCACCACCGCCACGTTTCGCGCCAGGGCGATCCCGTCCGACAGTGGGAACTTTCCATTCTTCCGGTGGGAGTCGTAGGCGGAAGCCAGCGCCGCCAAAAAATCCGCCGGCGGCACGGCGTCGGGGCCGATGAAGACTCGCGCCGGAATTCGCCGCTCCCGTTGGATGAAATCCCGCGCGTCGAGCGCCGCGGCGCGAAAAGCCGGCCAGGCCAGGCGCCGTTCCTCCCCGGCGGCGGGCGGCGGATTGTCCGGTCCGAAGAGTCCCTTCGCGGTCAATGGAAACTCCAGCCGTTGGCCGTCGATGAGCCGCCCCACGGCCATAATCAACAGTTCGAATTGGTCGGCGACCGAATAACTCTTCCCTCCGATCACCTGGAAATCCAATCCGTTCGTCCCTCGGTTCAGGATTCGTCGCGCCAGTTCGGTCAAATCCTCTGCACTCGCCCCTTCGCTGCGGACCAGGTCCGGATAAATCGAAGGCAGATCGCTCGCGGTCACAAAGCGGATGCCGGGCAGCGCGCGAATGTGATCGATATACTCGGCAAACCTTCGGAAGGCCGCTTCCGTTTCCTCCGCCGGGCGCTGCGGCGGCGGTTTCCACTCCTCGCGCGGTGGATTCTGGCCGCGCGCGAAATTGACTCCGTCCCAAAACTGTTGGTGTACCCACTCGCACGGGTGATAGAAAATGCTGATCAGCCCGCCCCCATCTTCCCGGCGCAGCCGCTCCGCGATGGCGGCGACTTTCTTTTTCGCCGGTTCGACTGCCGCGGGATCGTGCAGTTCCATGCGCGTGTAATTGGCCCCCATGTGGTACACGTTGAGTGCGCCCGCGTACCAAAACGGTTTCTGGTCCAGCCCCACGTGCGTCCCTTCATCCACGTAGCACGGCACGCCCGCCGGCGCGACGCCGATTGGCTTCAGCCCGGCCACCGCCTGGGCGCCCCACGAAGAACCGGGCTGCCCGTAGCACGCCAGCGTCGCGACCCCGAAAATGCGCCGCACGTCGGCCGCGCCATCCCCCTCCCGCCGGACGAACTCCGCCACGCCGTCGAGCAAGCCGCACTCCGCCAGATACTCGGAGGGCGTCGGATGGACCGAATGAAAATTCGCATGGTAACCGATCGCATGTTTCTTCAGCGCGGCAATCACGTCATGCCGGCCGCGCCGTTCGAGCGTGCGCGCCTTCTCGCCGACGATTTTGAACGTGGCGCGGATTCCGCGCTCGGTCAGCATTTCGGCCAGCCGCTTGGCGGCATCATCGTCCGCCGGCAGCAGATAGTCCTCCGTGTCGAACCAGAGCACGACGTCGATGCGCGGCTGGCCGGTTTGTTCCGCCGCCTGCGAGCACGGCAGAAAACCGGCGAGGACTGCGGGGAGCCACGATGCGAGCAAAACCGCCGGGAAGCGCCTGGATTTCACGGAGCGGTTATGCCGCCGCCGCCAGCGAAAATCCAGCACGCTTTCTCCGGAATGACTAGTGAAAGCGGCGCCTCACGCCGCTGCTTCCAAAACCGCTTCCGGATGCCGCGCCGCTATGCGCAACAGCACCCGCGCAGCTCCGCTGGGAATGCGGGTACCTTGCTCCCAATGATGCAGCGTGCGGACGCTGATGCCCAAGAGCCGGGCGAACCGGGTCTGCGACAGGCCGAGCTTCTCGCGCGTGGCCGTGATGCAGCTGTCCCACGCTTCTTTCTGTGCGCGCTGGAAAGCCTTGGGGTCGATTGCCCGTCGAGTGAAACCGCCCTGGCCGTTGGGACGCAATTCCCAAACCCGAGCGGGTTTGGCGGCGCCGCGCTCAATTTGTTGCTTGGCGCGGATCAGCTCGTGGAGCTTGCGACGCTTCATCAAGTGACCTTTCCAACGCCTCGTCGTCCAACAGCCCCTTCCGTCGTTTTTGGAAGCCGTGGTCTTCGACGAAGATCATCCGCGATGACTATACTCCATTGGAGTATGATGTCAAATGGGGACGCCTCCACCCCGATAAACCCGGTGCCCGGTCAACCTCCCTCCGCGCGGCGTTCAGTGTCAGGAGCAGCCTCGCCCGCCGAGCCAGGCTCCTAATGCAGACTGGCCTGGACCTGAAGGGCGCTTTCCAGAGTGGATTCGACCAGCTTCTTCTGTTGCGCGTCCAACGGCAATTCCAGCAGGCGGCGGATTGACTGCATGAGATTATCCGACGGCAAAACGGCGCTTTCCAAACGCCGCCGCTCCTTCTCCAAATCGGCGGTGGCCCGGGCCAGGGCGCTGATGCCGTCGCGCACGCGCAGGTCCATCCGCGAAAGGTCCGCCGGCTGTGCAATGCCGCTCCTGCCCCGCCCCGTCCGCGGGACCGCCTTCCTGGCCGGGTTCGCTTTGGCGCGTTTCAATTCCGCCGCGCTCTGGGAAACCCGTTCTTCCAATTGCTTGACGTGGCGCTGGGCTTTCGCGGCCGCCATTTTTTCGGCCAGCAACTGCCCTTTGAGCGTTGTCCGCGCCAATCGCAGGCTGGCCAATTCGTCTTCCACGCGGCTGCCGCGCGTGGCTTCTTTCTGGTGGGCTGCCTGCGCCCTGACGGCGGCGGCGTTGGCGGCCTCGAGTTGTTTGGTCAGCCGGGACTCTACCGAGGCGCCTTCCGCCAGGCGTTGGTCCGATTCGGCCTTCAATTCTTCGATCTTCGTGGCGCTCTCGCGCAACCGGCCCTCCTGCTCTTCACTCTGCCGCCTGGCTTCCGCAACCGCCTGTTGCTCGCTAGCCAGTCGGGCATTGAGTTCGTCCCGCGACCGCTGCAAGGCCGCCAGTTCTTCCTTCGAGCTGCTGACACCGGAGGTGTGGTCGCGGCAGGCCGCCTCGGCCCTCTCCGCGGCCGCCTTGGCCGCGTGAAGTTCTTCGCGCAAGCGAGACTCTGCCGCGCTCCGCTCGACCGTCTTGCCCTGCAGTTCGGCTTTGACGCGCTGGAGTTCCGCCGCGCTCTCCGCCAGTCGCCGCTCGAAATCTTCCCCGCGCTGCCGGGAACGGACCGCCAACTGTTCCGCTTCGTTTAGCTTGCCGCTCAATTCCGCGCTGGCCTGCTTGAGCCGCCCCAATTCGGTTTCGACCCGCCGGCCTTTTTCGATTTCTTCGTTGCGGGCCGCCTCCGCCTTTTTAGCCGCGGCCTTGGCCGCCGCCAATTGTTCGCTCAATTCGGACTCCGTGGACCCGTGTTTAGTCACGCGGCTCTCCAGCTCCACTTTTAATCGCGCCAGCTCGATCCCAGTCTCGCGCAATTGGCCCTCCAGCCGCTCGCGTTGCCGCTTGGTTTCCGCGGCGGCCTGCTGCTCATTCGCCAGTCGGGCATTGAGTTCGTCCCGCGCGCGCTGCAAGGCCGCCAGTTCCTCTTTCGAGCTGGTGAAGATGGAGGTCTGTTCACGATGGGCGGCGTGGAGTTTTTCATCGGCCGCTTTGTTCGCCTGGAGCTGTTCGCGCAACTGCGACTCGACCGATCCGCGTTCGGCCACCTGCTTCTCCAGTTCGGCTTTGACGCGTTGAAGCTCCGCCGCGCTCGCCGCCAGCCGCCGCTCGAACTCTTCGCTCTGCCGCTTGGATTCCACGACCGCCTGCTGCCCGTTGGCCAGGCGGGCATTGAATTCATCCCGCGCGCGCTGCAAGGCCGTCAGTTCCTCTCTGGAGTTGGTGAAAAGGGTGGTTTGCTCACGACAGGCGGCGCGGAGTCTTTCCACGTTGACTTTGGCCTCCTGAAGCTCTTCGCGCAACTGAGACTCCACTGACCCGCGTTCGGCCACGTGCTTCATCAGTTCGGCTTCGGCCCGGCTGCCCCGCGCGGCTTCTTCCTTGCGGGCCGCTTCCGCCTTTTCCGCCGCGGCCTTGGCCGCCGCCACTTGTTCGCTCAGTACGGACACCGCCGGCCCGCGTTCGGCCACGTGGCGCTCCAGCTCCGTTTTTATTCGCGCAAGTTCCGCCGAGCTCTTGGTCAGTTGCTGCGCCAGCCCTTCACTGCGCTGCTTGGCCTCCACCAACTGCCGCGCTTCTCCGGCCAGCCTGGCATTCAGCGCATCACGCGCCTGGCGGGTCTGCCCCAACTCCTCAAAAAACTTCTTGGCCCGCGCGGCCTCGGCCTGGTACGCCGCCTCGGCTTTTTCGGCCGCGGCCTTGGCTTGGGCCACTTGCTCCGCATCCGCCACCCTCGCCTGGAGTTTGACGTTTTCCAGGGTAAGTTCCTGCAATTTGTTTTGCCAATACGTCAGTTGGGCCTCGGGCGAGGCCGCGTCGTTGACGCTCACTACGGGGCCCACGGCGCCCACGGGCTTCCCCGGCCCGGGTTTTTGCCACGCGATTTCAAACTTTCGGATCTCGTCGGACATAATTTCTGGTGAGTTGCGTTTTGAGTTTTTCGCTCCCGTCGAAACGGTTTTCGCCGATGGGCTCGTCTGGATGAGCTTCCGGTTCCCGATTCCCACGTGAGCTACCACGTCCGCGACGATCTCCTCCGCCGGAGTGACCGCCTTGGAGAAAAACCTGGTGGCGTCGGATTTGGCCCGGCGCGCGCTCCAGGAATCCCCGCCGCCACAAACGAAAATCGGGATGGCGTCGAACCCCTTTATTTGCCGGATTTGTTTGAGCAGCTCCTCGCCCTTTACATCCGGGAGCGTCGCATCCACCACGATCGCATCCAGGTGGACCTCGCCCAGCTTCCGCAGCGCGATTTTTCCGTTGGAAGCCAGCTCCACTTCGAAGGCGGCTTTGTTCAGATGCTGGAGCAACTCGTAACGCCCAGGCGATTCCTGCTTCGCTAACAGCACTCGTTTCTTCGGGCCGGGAAGGGATTTCGGCCCCGCGGGTACCCGCTCTTCTTGCTCGGACTTCGCCACAGCTTTCATATTTATGCCCAAAACAGGTCGGTTGGGCCTTGATTTCGGCCCATATTTATCTTCGGACGAATAGCCTTATCCTTGAGCATTCTCTCACACAATCGAACCGCCGGTCTGGAGGCCGGCGGCACGACCCGCATGGTCCCCGGCCCGGAGCTTAGAGCTGAGTCTTCCGCCAGACCTCGAAAATCGACGGAACGGCCAGGCCCCCACCCGCTCAACGCTCGCGGGAACAGACTTCGCGAACAATCGCCGCATTTTCGGCCACTTGATCGCTAAACTGTCAGGAAGCACTGCGGCTCCCGCAGCCAGGCCGGCGGCCTGTTGCAGGAACTGCCGCCGCGTTGTGGTCGGAGAAACGCATTCCGAGGCGGAGACGATTTCGTGAGGGTTCATAATGCTGGCAGGCTACTCCCAAACGGACAAGACCTGCACGCCATTTTTGGCCGGCCCGCCAAGTCGGTTTCTCAGGCTGGACGTTTAAACCCTTTTCCCGAACAATCAGGCCCCACCAACTGAAACGAGCGATGAACACCCGAATGCCCATCAACCCCTTCAAACAGGCGATCCGTGATGGCCGGCCGCAAATCGGCCTCTGGAACAGCCTCTGCAGCAACCTGGCCGTGGAAGTCATCGCCGGCGCCGGCTTCGATTGGATTCTGATCGACACCGAACACGCCCCCAACGAGCTGCCGATGGTCTTCAGCTATTTGCAGGCGATGGCCGGCGGCACCGCCACCCCCATCGTGCGCCCGGCCTGGAATGACCTGGTCCTCTTCAAGCGATTGCTCGACATCGGCGTGCAGAACCTGCTCGTGCCTTACGTGCAAACGGCCGAAGAAGCGCGCGCGGCCGTCGCGGCCACCCGTTATCCACCGCAAGGCCGGCGCGGCTTCGTCGCTTTCGCCCGGGCGAATAATTACGGGCGAATCACCGATTACTACCAGCGCATCCACGAGGAACTCTGCGTGCTGGTGCAGATCGAAACCCGGTTGGCCTTGAAGAACCTCGAGGCCATCGCCGCCGTCGAGGGCGTGGACGGCTTGTTTATCGGTCCAGGCGATCTCTCCGCGGACCTCGGCCATCTGGGAGACCTTTCTCATCCCGAAGCGCGGGCGGCCATCGAAGACGCCGTCAAGCGCATCCAGAAGACGGGCAAGGCCGCGGGCATCCTGGCTCCCGTCGAGGCCGACGCGCGGCACTGGCTGGCGCTGGGCTGCCTGGTCGTGGCCGTGGGAAGCGACCTGACCCTGCTCGCCCGGCAAAGCGAGCAACTCGCAGCCAAGTTCAAGCCGTAAATTCTTGCGGCCAGTCGAGACCCAGGGCGATTCCGGAATTGCGGCGACCGCGGCTCCAATCTGCATTCTCCCGCGCCGCCCCTGCTCCCAAAGCCGGCCCCAAAGCTCGAAACGTCGGAAATCAAGGGCGGGGTCCTCAATATTTTTTCTCCGATTAAGCGAACATAAGCGAATTTAAGCGAATTTAAGCGAAGATTTCCCTCTAATCCCGATTCGCGCTCACCCTCGTCATAAATGAAACAAGTGTTACAATCGCTCAAATCTTTGGCTTGCCCATGCAATGTAGGCCGGGTCCCCTGACCCGGCGTAGTTTTACGATCGCTCAAGCCTTTGGCTTTCCCATTCATCCGTTCAGAACCTCCTCGCCTCCAACGAGCTCGACCCAAATCGAGGCTCGTCCGTGCCAGTTTTGATCCAACGGCCTGCGCCCTGATCCGGGCTGGTCCATTTTTTTTGGTCGGATTTGGTTGGATTTGGTTTGATGTGGTCGGATTTGATGCGATCCCTCGGATCCGATTTGGTTCGTTTTTCATCATTTCGCCCATTTCGCACTCCCTGGTGGCCGCGCGCAGCACCCACGGTGGCCGCGCGCCGCGCCCGCATTTGCATGGTTTCCATTGCGCCACGATGGATAACATAACCCGTTGGGAATGTCAACCAATTTCGTGAGGGATGGCTGGCGGAACCGCCTAAGCCCCTCCGGCCCAGCCCTTAACGAAT